>RCUM01000021.1_pt1 | contig 228767 bp, 200 predicted proteins | sample 2166141 | NCBI WGS metagenome assembly RCUM01 (sample SAMN09932756, study PRJNA488358) | compost metagenome | isolation source: compost soil in crotonic acid-enriched | place: Germany: Experimental Botanical Garden | reverse complement strand
CGTTTACGTGTGGCTTATTACGTTCAAACTTAGCTTTAGCCATGATGATCTTCCTCGTTTACGTCGAACACGGTTTTAAACAACTCAGCATCGACCTATCGTCTAAAAAACTAGACACCTAATACTTAAAAAGCAGACTAATAAGCCTGCTTTTGAAAAACTGTGTGAACAAGTCACTAAACTGTATATCTGGAGCTCTTATCCAGATTTGAACTGGAGACCTCTCCCTTACCAAGGGAGTGCTCTACCACTGAGCTATAAGAGCAAATTTTCGCTTCAATGGAGCGGGAGACGAGGGTCGAACTCGCGACATGCAGCTTGGAAGGCTGCCGCTCTACCAACTGAGCTACTCCCGCACGATGTTGGCACATCCACTTTTTGAAGTCTTAAAATTGGTGGTGAGGGAAGGATTCGAACCTTCGAAACTTTCGTAGCGGAGTTACAGTCCGCCCCCTTTGACCGCTCGGGAACCTCACCATTTTACACTTACTATCAGTGTCATTCTTTTACTTGCATCTTCAACATTAAGATGGTGCCGGCACACGGATTCGAACTGTGGACCTACTGATTACAAGTCAGTTGCTCTACCAACTGAGCTATGCCGGCGTTTCTTAGTGTTTCGTACGTTTCGTATCGGAACGGTGTGCAGTTTAGCAAAACTCTGAATCCTTGCAAGTGTTTTTTTCAAAAAAAACATCAAAAACTCATAAAATCAAACCATTTGATGATAATTCAACCGCTTTGATCACTGCACGCGCTTTTATTTGCGTTTCATTCCATTCAGATTCAGGATTTGAATCGACAACTAGCCCCGCTCCCGCCTGCACATAAACCTTATTTTCACGAATCACGCAGGTACGAATGGCAATCGACATATCCATTTCACCATGCCAACCCAAATACCCCACTGCACCACCAAAAACGCCACGTTTTACCGGTTCAACTTCGTCAATAATTTCCATCGCACGAATTTTGGGTGCACCAGACAATGTTCCCGCAGGAAAAGTCGCCTTAAAAACATCAAGTGCATCGACATTATCACGCACCTCACCTTGCACATTGGACACAATATGCATCACATGTGAATAACGCTCGATCACCATTTGGTCTGTGACTTGCACTTTACCAATTTTTGATACCCGACCGACATCATTGCGCCCCAGATCAATCAACATTAAATGTTCTGCAATTTCTTTTTCATCGGAAAGCAAATCTTTTTCCAAAGCCAAGTCTTCTTCTTTGGTCTTGCCTCGTGGACGCGTCCCAGCCAATGGACGTACCGTTGCAATACCATTTTCCAAACGCGATAAAATCTCTGGAGAAGAACCCACAATATGAAAGGGTTTTTTATTGTCTAAGGTTTGTCCTTGCACCAAGAATAAATAAGGCGATGGATTGAGATGACGCAGCGCACGATAAACCTGTAAAGCTTCACCATCAAAGTTGGACACCATACGATGCCCGGGGACTACCTGCATCACATCACCGGCACGGATGTATTCTTTGACTGTTTCAATCGATTCTAAATACTTGGCCTTACCTGTCAATGACTCGAAATGCGGTGCGGTATGCTTTTTGGCTTGCAGGCTAATCGGTGTCGCCAACAACGCTTCCAATACATCCAATTGTTGTTGTGCTTTAGCATAAGCCTCTGGATCAGTGACATCCGCATGCACAATTAAGAATAAAGTATCTTTTAAGTTGTCAAACACGATCACGGTTTTCGACAACATCATCCAAATATCGGGTAATCCGACTGGGTCAGCTGCGGGAACATTGGTTAAACGCGGTTCAATATAACGTACTGCATCATAACCAAAGTAACCGACAAGCCCACCAGTAAAACTCGGCAAGGCAGGTAAATCTTGCTGTGTAGGCACATGAAACTGAGCTTGGAAATCACGAATATACTGGAATGGGTCGCTGCATTGTTGCGTTTCAAGCGAACCATCCGCCTGTTGAACGGTGAGCACACCTTGATTGCAGGAAAAAACTGTCGATTCACCCAAGCCAATAATGGAATAGCGCGCCCAATTTTCCCCACCCTCAACCGATTCAAACAGATAAGCCTGTTGATGATCTTTAAAACGTGCAAAAACTGAAAGTGGTGTTTCCGTATCCGCTAAACGCTGACGGTAAACAGGAATAAGGTTATAGCCAGCTGATTTTAACTGATCGAATTGAATTTGCGTTGTCATGAGTATTCTCTATGTTTTCGATATGGGCGTATTTAAGTTCGTTTTCGTGTTATCTGACTTAGTCTCGCCATCGAAAAACCATACAATTTCTCATTCCAATATCCTTATTTAAAATTATTTCGCGAACAATTCTGTTAAATCATCGACCACTTGCTGTGGCTGGCAATCACGAATATCTTCACCATGATTATAGCCATAGCTCACCACAATACAATCAACCCCTGCACGTCGTGCTGCTTCCACATCATTGCTTGAATCACCAATCATTAATGTTTCTGCCGCAGTGACGCCATATTGATCCACACAAAACAGTAGCTGACGTGGATGTGGTTTACGCTCCTCAAAACGATCACCACCAATCACATCAACAAAATACTGCGTTAAACCCAAGCTTTCAACAATCATCCGTGCCGGCTGTTCTGGTTTATTGGTCACACAGATCATTTGCTTGTTGTGATTTAAACCCCATTCTAAAAAATCAATCACCCCATTAAAAGGCTTAGTATCAATACAAGGTTCGGCATTATAAATTCTTAAAAAGGTCTCTAACAATTGCTGATGCTGAGCAGGATCGACCTGACCAGTTAAATACTGCAAAGTGCTGTGACAAAACAGTGCGGTTCCCTTGCCAATCCAAGTTCGCACTTGCGCTTCAGTAACGTTAGGCAATTGCAAAGCATTGAGGCTCATATTCATGGCCCGATATAAATCGAATGCGGAGTCCACCAAAGTACCATCTAAGTCAAATAAAATAAGCTCACGACTTGCCAATTGTGCTACCGACATTTTATCCCTCTCATTATTGATTTCACACAGAAACATCAACCCAAATAATGAAGGCATGCGATCGCATGCCTTCATTCTTCTTTTGCACAAGCTTATTTAAATAATAACCATGCAATGATTGCAAGAATAATCAATGCAATAATAGATATTAAACCAATCGATGCATTTTTTTGCTCTTGTTTGACTTGCTCAACCCGCGATACCGGCTCTTCAATTGCAACCGGTTGCGGCTCAGGTACAGCCTGAACATCAACGCCTGCTGGAATCGGCGCAGGCTTAGGTATAGCAACCTGTTGTGGCATGCCATCTCGGCTGACTTGAACTTCACGATCACGCTCGGTTAAGCTTGGCATCCCTTGCTCATTCATTTGCTGAGCCGCTGTTTTAGATGCCTCTTCAACCTGTGCTGCTTCAGTTTCAGACACAGCAACTGCTTCTGACGGTTGTTCAGTCGCAGGAATCACTTCAGGTTGCGCAGGTACAGGTTCAGCCTCGACCTCAGCTGACTCTATTGTGACAGCGACAATCTCTTGTGCAGGTGCGAGTACTGAGAATTTCAAACTGGCAAATTGTACAATATCACCTTCTTTCAATAAGGTTTCATGTTCAATACGCAAATCATTTACAAATGAGCCATTTGATGAGTTTAAATCTTGCACCCATAAAGCTTGGTCTTTCAGCAAAAACGCTGCATGCTTGCGTGAAATTTCTGCAGCTTGCAATACAATGTCTGCGCTCTGATGACGACCGACCACCATATCACGGTCGATGCCAATTTCTTGTCCGGTCAATTCACTGGTAATTGCTTGTATTTTCCAAGTCATGAAATGCACTTCTCTTTGCGATTTTTTCTCATCATATCACGGCAAATCTTCGATTCTTTACAAACTCTGTTAAGAACCCGATCGCACCGTGGTTGTGGTCACTGTATTTTTGGTTTTTTTAACCGTTGAACTCGGTGCCTGAATAATTTGTCTCTGCACCACCGGTTCAATAGCAACAGGTGTCGTCACAACAGCCGCCTTCGAATGACTCTGAGCAGCAGAAGGTACGGTTTGATAATCCGGTACTTTCGGTGCTGAAGGCGTCACAGGAAGCCGTTGTTGATAAATATCATCCATATTTTCTGGTAACTTGGCAAAAGTACCATCCTGATCCATTGCCAACTGCAAACTATATAATTGGCTATAGCGCTGCTGCGACAAACGATTCACATCTTGACTATCACCAACAATCGTCGGATGGATAAACACCAACAGATTACGTTTCTCATTGGACTTTGCATCGGCACGGAATAAACGTCCAATACCGGGAAGAGCACCCAATCCTGGCACCGACTGGCGACTATAAATCGAGTTATCCGAAATCAGACCACCCAATACAATGGTTTGACCATGCTCAGCTAAAATTGAAGTTTTAATGGCACGTTTACTGGTAATTAAATCCTGAGCTTCGCCTTTTGGCTGCACAGCTGAAACTTCTTGTTCCACCTCTAAACGCACCGTACCATCGGCACCAATATGCGGCACGACTTTCAGTGTAACCCCGACATCTTTACGTTCAATTGATGTGTAAGGATTAGCTGTACCTCCCGTCGTGCTGACTGATCCGGTGACAAAAGGCACATTCTGCCCCACTACGATATAAGCTTCTTCATTGTCCATCGTTACAATAGAAGGTGTAGAGAGTAAATTAGACTTGGTTTTACTCTTTAATGCCTGAATAAGTGCACCGTATAATTTACGTGAGCCGTCAGCACCCTCTTTATAATCACCCAGAATCAACGACGTTCCTGTACCCAACTTTGATGCAGCACCGGCTGCCCCGCTAGTAACATAGCCCGCAGCAAGCTGAGCAATACTCGCCCCTACATTACTAAAATTGATTAAACCAATGCCACTATTTAAGTCACCCAATGCCCACTGTACACCCAGTTGATCGGCATCGCTTCCTTCTACCTCAATAATCGCAGCTTCAATCAGGACCTGTTGACGACGTATATCCAGTTGTTGAATGGCCGATTCGATTTCACGCATGAGTTGTGGATCTGCTTTCACCACCAACGCATTTTGACTATCGTCAGCAATAATACTGACCCCATTGGCATTAAAACTGGTGATTGAATTTTGATTATTGCTGTTCGACCCACCACCCAAATTAATGCTTGGCGTGGCAATACTTGATGAACCACCGCTTGAATTATTTGAACTACTACCACTTGAATAATTCATCGCATTATTATTGTTCGAAGACGATGAAGTATTAGAATTTGATGAACTGGCAACCGCCTGACCTGTAACTAAGCCTTGTAAAATTTCAGCCAGATTTTTTGCACTGGCATATTTTAAACGAAAGACTTTTAGGCCACCCAAACGATCTGCTGTAGGCACATCCAACATTTCAATCATTTGACGAATGCGCTTACGTGTTGCCGTATCACCTTTTAACACAATACGATTGGTGCGTGTATCAGCAACAATTCGGACACGTGAGCCTTTTAAGTCCCGAGCAGCTCCCGTAGAACTCATGGACTCCAGCAAACCAATCATTTCTTCCGCCTGACTCGATTGCAGTGTGACGGCCTCAATATCGTTTTGCCCAGTTCCATCCAAATTACGGATAATGGTTTCAATCTGATAAATATTACTGGCACGGTCGGAAACAATCAGGGCGTTGGTACCTGCCACCGCAGACATATGCGCAAACTGTGGCATTAAAGGACGCAATGCAGGAATTAAATCGTTGGGATTGGTATTTTCCAGCCAGATGACCCGAGTGACAATTTGATCACCCGTTGCGCGTTGCTTGGCATCGTACGGAATACCTGAGCCTTTCACATTACTATCGGGAACAAGCTTAATGGTATTGCCTGAAGGAACGGCCACTACACCATTGACATTCAAGACCCCTAAAAATAAATCATACACTTCGGCTTTATTTAAAGGCTTATTGGAAATGACCGTCACATTGCCACGTACACGCGGATCAACAGCAAAGTTTTTCCCTGTAATATCGGCAACTTCATTAATAAATGCTGTTAGATCAGCGTCACGTAAATTAATTTTCCATGTTTGTGCATAGCTTGCTGTGCTCACCATAGCCATAAGCGGTGCAGCGACGAATAAAGCCCAAACGGGACGATGATGATTAAATAAAGCCATAAAATTTCGTGCTTCCTAATCCTATAATGTGACGATGCATCACTTAAAAATCCTGTTGTATGGTCATCACCTGATCACCACGCTTTATTTCTATTTTAACTTGACCTTCACGTCGAGCCTGTTCCAACAATTGGGCATCACTTTGCCCCTGACCGACAGCCTGCCCATTTAAAGACATAATCCGATCACCAGGTTGCAAACCCAGTTTGCTGCGTAATGCTGTAGGTGTTCTTGAAGTCACTTCATAGCCCTCACCCCCAGCATTCACCCCCATATCTTTTAAATATTGTTCCCGATCCTGCTGTATTTTTTGTACTGCTTGTCCTAAGGCATTCTGTTCCTGACTCTGCGGCATTTGCGTCACTTGATTATTAGAAGAAGACGATGCATTTGCTACAGGCTGAACGATCGATTGATCCAAGCCATTTTCAATGCCTTTGAACTTGAGCTCTCGGGTTGTGCCATTATTTTGGCGTAACAGCACTCGATCCCAATACACTTCCGCAAGTTGGTAAGACGTGTTGGCAATGTTTTCCCCCACCCGATAGCGATCCGCGACTTCATTCATCTTAATCACCGCAGAGGAAAACTGACTTGGGTAACCCACCATCACGCCTTGCAAGAGCAGATTGGCGCTTTCATCGGCAGCCGTTGTTCCACCCACTTCTTGAAATAATGCAAATGCAGCAATATTCGGGACCTGAGCTTGTTGCGAACCCAAAGCAATAGGTTCAACTTGCATCACCTGAGGCGGTGCAACGAGCAACCAAAAAATACTCGCCAATTTCCAGCACAAATATAGAATCAGCAAAATCAATAGTATCGGGGCTGCTCGATCAGCCTGCTTCCAATTCAGTTGTTGAATCTTTTCAATCCACTCATTCATTAGAAACCACCTTTAAATAAAGGCTGCCGAGAACTAATCACATAAGTGTCTAAACCTGCTTTCCCTTCATAGGAAGGAATATTCATCAATAAACGCTGCGTCAATTGCACATCCAACATCAAGTTTTGATCAACAGCCAATGCCATCAGTTTTTGATCGCGCTGATCACGAATATCAAACATGAGTTTATTGTTTTCATCTGACAGCTTTCCTTTCAATGACGGTATATTCATGCGATCTTGGCGCTGAGCATAACTATAAATTAGCTCGCCGCCCGCCCATTGCAATTGACCATCGGCCTGTGCAAAGCCTTGTTCTTTGTTAAAATTAAATTCAACATTTTGCAGTTGAATGGTATTGGTCGGCCACTGCCAATCCACCATATTTTTCAAAGTTTCAGGTGCAATTTGTCCATTCAGATCATGAATAGTTATTTTTTTGCCAAAACCATAACCAACCACGCCATCCAGTTGTGTATGCCCACTATGGACTTCTAGCTGCGCCCCTAAACGTAACAAAAACAGATCCAATGGTCGTGTTTTCCAACTCAACGATCCTCGTAAATTGCCTTTATGCCAATCTGCTTGCCCTTGCCAAATATTACCGCTTACATTTTGCAAGACTTGGTTGTTTTTATAAAATTTTGAAATGAGCCAAGCCGCTGGTATTTGGAGTAATACAAAAATAAAAAAAACGAGGATAGCAAAGATCCACCACGCCATATATTTGGGTTTTTTTATCATCCCAGCACGACCAACATATCGATTATTCTTCCTTGAGTCACTATATTATCTTTCTACACACATTATGCATACTTTTTCCACAACGCCAATTCTAAGATATAAAAAAACCAAGCATAAATGCTTGGTTTTTTCAGTCTAATCCGCTTGGATGACATTCTCATGAATTTTGCAATTAGATGAGGAAGTCTTCCAGTTTCGCACCATTTTCTAATTCAGCAACCAACCAACGCGGTTGTTTACCACGACCTGTCCAAGTATCAACAGGATTCTGTTTGCTACGGTAACGTGGCTCTACAGACTTACGGGTACTTTTCTTACGTTTAGTTGCGCCAAACTCTAAAAGCTGTTCAATCGTCAAACCGACTTTATCTGCAATGGCTAAAATTTGCTGATAAGCATCTTCAATCGCTTGATCTTTTTTAGAAGCAATTAATGCTTCCGCTTCAACCTGTAAATGTTTTAACTCTTCAACAGATAAATTACTAATGTCTGGCATCATATTAACTCCAACTAGATTTTATATTTATTTATACAACAACGCCGACATAATATTTTTATTACCTAAGATATACAATATAAAAATTTAAATTATCAACAATATTTAAACAGATTCCATACTTCTATATTTTAATTACTACATTTCTAAATATTTTTAAATTTGATGATTAACCATTAATTCAATTTTTGTCACTTTCTGCCGAATTATTTCAGGAATGGGCAGTTTAAGCATATTCTCTTTGTCCACACAAACCATAACCGCTTCGCCTAATGCAACAATAGCCTGCTGCTGCTCACTCCATAATAAATAACTCATTCGAAGCGCACTATTACGCATTTCTTCTACACGTGCACCAATTTTAAGTTGATCCGGATAAAATACCGGACGAATATATTTGCACTGATTTGATGCAACCACTGTATAAACATCATGTTGAAAAATATTAAGTTCATCCATATAACGAATGCGAGCACTTTCCATATAACGATAATACAGCACATTATTTACATGACCAAAAGCATCCATATCCCCCCATGCGACTGGCTGTATATGAATAATGGGATAATCTGACAGCATTAACATTAATATACTCGCTATATTTTAATTTCTACAAAATTTGCATTATTTTCAAATATTAAATTTAACTGTTTGATCAAATCATCCTGACCTTTTAAAGTAGATTTAACCCGTAAATAATTCATCATTACGTTATCTGGATATAATTCAAGCATTTTATTCGCCTCTTCGTCTCGCGCTGTCGCCGTATATATATGCCATTTTGCAAAGGAAAATACAGGTAAAGAAGGGTATTTATTTTCCCAATATTCAATCCGCTGCTCAACTTTTAAATAATCAGGGTTTTGCTTTAATAATTGTTGTTGGAACCATAAATAAAAAACGTCTTGGTTAAATTGCTCATCTAATAAATGCAATGCCAAATCTTCATGTTGCTCACTCATTTCTGGCATACGCGATAATACTTTCAACCATAAGGTCTTTATCTCATAATTTCGATTATAAATTTGATCTTCTAAGTCTAAATAACGCTGTTGTAAATTTTGTAAACTTTCCGTATCCGCTTGATCAAAATCAAGTAATAACTGTTGTAACCATGCTTGTTTGGTTTCGGTGCCTAAATGTCCATATTTGGTTGAGCGCAAATAGACCCACGGAAACTGCACGGCAAACTTTTCCCATAACGAGGTGATACGTACCTCATAAGCACCTTTTACATCGTTTAACCAAGGTGAAAGCTCATGCTGATTTAAAAACTCAAGATGAGTGAGAGCTTGTTCACTGTCATTTTGCGCAAGGTAAATTTCAATCCGTTGAATTTCAGCCAATTCAAATGCCATGGCATTGGTTTGATTTAATTGTGCAAGTGCTTGTGGATATTGTTGCTCCATCCAATAGAGTCGAGAATCAATAATCCCTTTTAATAAACCCGATTGAGAAAAAATACCTTGAATAAACGCATGTTGGTCTTGAGCAGCTTCTAATAACCAAACCACAGCTAATTGCTCATAAGGATGTAAATTTTTAAAATTAAAAACGGTTTCTAGTTTGCGTTGCTCTCTGCTTAAATAACGTTTAATAAATAACCAAAATAATTGCGTCATTAAAGACAATACAGCAAGAGAGATAAAAATGATCCAAATATTGGTTTGAATTTGCCATTCACGCCAATATAAATACACATAACCTGCACCATAACCGTAACTTAAAACACTCAGTACGGCGATTATAATTAAACTAATAAAAGCATAGGCAAGTAGAATCTGTTTCATTAATTTCTTACCCCAATAATGCACGTGTATTTAAAATTGGCGTAGGAATAACCGTAAATCCTTTTATTTTTTGGATATTTTGAATCAGTTGTCGTGATTTCTGATCGGGTATTTGATTCAGTAGTTCAATCATTTCCACTAGCGATTTTTGATATTCTACATACTGACCTTGCTGCAACGCTTGCTGTGCAAGTAATAAGCGCAGTTGCACTTCTTTTAATATTAAGGATCTTTGCATTAAAGCCACAGCAGGTTGTTTGGCAGGCTCAATCACAATCCAACGCTGCCAAAAGTATTTATTTTGTGGTTGGCTGGCATTTAATTGTGGCGTATTGATTTCTTGCGTTAATGCTTGATCAAGCTGACGCATCAGCACATCTAGTTTTTCTTGCTGCGCAACTCGAGCACGAACAAATTGCTGAATCGCTTGTTGATCTTTCTGAATCACCTGATGCAAACTTTGCTTTAATGACGGTGCCAAAGCATATTGCTCTAGATTACGATCGAGATGCATGAGTTTATCTAAAGCATCATTAAATTTTTGCTGTTGCAACATAAACTCAATTAAATCCAGTTGCTGCTTCACGACAAAAATCGGATCGATACTCGAAGATTCTATTGTTTTTAAATCATGTTCTTTTGGACTGACTGCTTCATCTTTCACACTGACATGACGCTGTAAAGCCACCAGCTGATCATTTAAATTTGCATTGCTTTGTTCAATACGGTGCAGACTGTTGGTGAGTTCTGTCTGTTGTGCAGTGATTTCAAAGATGTCATAACTTAATTTTAAAATCCAAAGCAGAGCTAAAACGAGTAATAAAATGAAAATTTTCTTCATGTGTTCCCTTACACAACTGCAATCTGCTGCAAAATTGAATCTGTTTTTAAATCAGATAATCGCGTGATATTAAAACATGCCTGTTGATTTTTTTTATAATCTGAAACAACTTGATACAAGCGCTGCCCCAAAACCAAGTAATGCCCTTTGGCAATCAGATCATCTTCAGCTTGCACAAGATCAATCCAATTGATCCAGCTCGCCTCACTACTCACCACCATATAATATTGTTTTTCTTGTGCCAATTTAGGCAATAACTTGCGAAGATTCTGCTCAGTCAACATTGGGCAACGACGCTGATATAAAACAAAATTGAGAATCTCTATGCCCTGCTGTTTCAAGCGATCCATCATAAACAGACGACCACCTTCACCGCGCCAAAAAGCAATACACGTCCCCGCACTCAAGGTTTGTAAAATAGGCAACTGCAACATTCCCTCTGATGTTTCCACCAAAGGAACTTCAGCAACAATTCCATATTGAGCTAAAGCTTGCGCTGTGGTTTCCCCGACAGCAATCCACTGGATATGCCGAATAGCCTCAAGTGATAAAGAGGCTTTGGTTAAATAATCCATCCCAATTTCAACTGCTGTTGGACTCACCACAACAATCACCTGAGTCGAAGGCAAGCGTTGATAGAGCTCTGATAGGCTGTCCGACCAAGGTTGAGCAACCAATTCCAACAAGGGTAAATCCAACACTTCAATTTGAGCCATGCGTAATGCATGACTCAAGTTTTCGGCACGATCTTGGGGACGCGTATTAATAAACAACATTTTAATAAAACGCTTTAAGCAAATCGCCTGCGCCTTGTTCAAGTAACTTCTGAGCCAGCGTTTCACCCAACTGTTCAGCTTGCTCAGGAGTGCCCTTGAGTTCAACTTTCAATAAGGTTGCCCCATCGACACTGCCGACACGACCTTCAATGTGTAGTTGGCCTTGATTTAAAGACGCATAACCTGCAATCGGTACTTGGCAACCGCCTTCCAAATACGCATTGAAAGCGCGTTCTGCACGCACACAAATATCGGTCTCATCATGTAATAGCGGTAAAATAAGATCCAATACCGCTTGATCTGCGGCACGACATTCCAAGCCCAATGCACCTTGCCCAACGGCAGGTAAACTAATCTCAAGTTGCAAGGTATGACGAATACGATCTGCTAAACCAAGGCGCTTTAAACCCGCACTGGCTAAAATAATGGCATCGTACAAACCTGCATCTAATTTAGATAAACGTGTGCCAACGTTACCGCGCAAATCAATAATTTCAAGATCTGGACGCTGTTTTAAAATCTGGCATTTACGACGCAGACTTGAAGTACCGACTTTTGCCCCATGAGGCAATTCAGCAAAGCTGTTATATGTATTTGAAACAAAAGCATCCAATGGATCTTCTCGTTCACAAATCACCGCAAGCGTTAATCCTTCAGGCAATGCCATAGGCACATCTTTCATGGAATGCACGGCTAAGTCAGCACGACCATCAAGTAATGCTTCTTCTAACTCTTTCACAAACAAACCTTTGCCGCCAATTTTGGCCAAAGGCGTATCTAAGATTTTGTCACCTTGCGTCACGAAGGTCACCAACTCAACTTTAAGATCAGCATGCATTGCCTCTAAACGGGCACGAATATGTTCGGCTTGCCATAAGGCAAGCGGGCTTTGTCGAGTTGCAATCTTCAAAATTTTCATAAATTTTAGAAACAGTCAATAAGTGCGTTGTTCTAAACTTAACGTGCTGACTTAAAAATGCAAGTAAATTTGCGCACTTGTTGTCAGCAAAATTATGAACATTAGATTTACATTTTCTGTATTCGCTCTCTTAAATGTGGTAAATGACGCCTGCTGACGGCCAAACGCTCCTCCAATTCACGACAACGAACTTGATACTGTCCTGAGCTAATCACTTCAAGACCATCCAAAAAATGTACTGAAACCAAGGCATTTCGATGAATACGAATAAATTGATCGCCAAATTCATTTTCTAAGTCTTTTAATGTTTCATCAATCAGTAAATTGCCATTCTTATGGCGTACCGTGACATATTTTTGATCTGCTAAAAAATAATAAATATTTTCTACAGGCACCAACTCTACACCTCGGTAGGTTTTCGCCACGATTTGATGGCGTTTTATGTTTAATTCGTCCATATCTTCTTTTTGTTTTAACATGCTCATTTGTGCTTGAGTCAGTTTTGTTAAATGATCTAAAACCTGTTGCAATTCCTGCTGCATCACGGGTTTTAATAAATAGCCCTCTGCATGTGACTTAAATGCATCTAAAGCATGTTCGTCATAGGCAGTACAAAAGATAATGGCGGGCATAAAATCAAGCTGACGCAAATACTGCGCACAACTCAAACCATCCATTTCAGGCATTTGAATATCTAAAAGTACAACATCTGGCTCGTGAAATTGAGCCAGATCAAGCGCCTGCTGACCATGTGTGGCTGTTGCAACGACTTGATGCCCTAGTTGAGTGACTAAACGTGATAAGCGCTCTACTGCGAGAGGTTCATCATCACAAATTAGGATGTCCATTTCTCCTCCTTTCCCAGTCAACATCATTTTTTTTATAGGTTAACTATGATTTCTTATTTATATCGATACTGCACAACTGTGGTAAATATGCCCTTCCCTGCATAGGTCTGAAAAACCACACCGCGTCCATAATAAGCTTGTAAACGCTGTTTTACATTATCAACCGCAATTCCATTTCCTTGTCGTAATGTTATTTTATCCTGTGTGTAAGGGTTAGTAATGACTATATTGACTTGATTTTGCAATATTTCGACCAATATGCTTATCGTACTCTTTGTTAAAAATTTTTCAACTCCATGAAAAATACTATTTTCAACTAAAGGTTGTAAAGTTAATAGCGGAATTTGTATATGAGAAAAGAGAACTTCCTCATCATATTTCCATTCTACTTGCAACCGATCACCTAATCGAATCTGTTCAATGGCTAAATAACGCTGACACAGTTCAATCTCATCTCTTAATCTGACCAACTTAAGCTCTTGAAAGCTTGCACGAAATAACCGCGATAAATTCAGTAACATTTGTTCAGCTTTATCGGGATCGATGCTAATTAAACTAATGGCACTGTTTAAACTGTTAAACAAAAAATGTGGATGAATACGCGCTTGCATGGCTTGAATACGGGCATTGAGTTCACTATTTTGTTGCCGTGCCCACTGCTCGCGCAAATACAAATAGCGAAAACAAAATGTCCCAATCAATACCCCATACCCCAGATGCAACATCACACCATCCAGTAAAATATCTGCCGTTAAATGACGGAAGTGAAAATTTTGTCCGAAATAAATCAAGCCGTTAAGTGCAACAGTGGTCAGCAACAAAATGACTTGCAAAAGAATAAAGCCGACACATAACGCTTGTGCAAAACTTAAATGCTGGAATTTTTGCTGAAATCGTTCAATCAATGCGACAAAACACAATAAAATCCAATTGATAAACAACATATATTGCAGCAATCGGTCTACACTTAAAGCGCCCCATGATTGCGCTTCTGCTAAAGCTAAAATCATCGCCAAAATATTACTGGCAATAAATAATTCGATTAAATGTTGCCAACGCCCAATTTTCGTAAAAAAATAGGCGTATGTCTTATTTCCCTTTGTATGAGCAAAAGTTTGGTCATCTTGTCCTTCGGCAAGTGAACCTGAATTTGTTATACTGTTCTTAGTTCTAATGCTTTTTATCTTATTGAGCCGACATGACCACATCTTCTAATTCCTCAAATCCGTCACAAACCCAAACTTCGGGTATGTGGGGCGGTCGTTTCTCTGAAGCTACTGACGCTTTTGTTGCTGAATTTACAGCATCTGTACAATTTGACCAACGCTTTTATAAACAAGATATTGCAGGTTCTATTGCACATGCAACTATGCTCGCAAAAGTGGGCGTACTGACTGAGCAAGAACGTGACGACATCATCACCGGCTTAACGGCAATTCAAGCCGACATTGAAGCAGGTAACTTTGAATGGCGCATTGATCTAGAAGATGTACACATGAACATTGAGTCTCGTCTGACTCAACGTATTGGAATCACAGGTAAAAAATTACATACCGGTCGTAGCCGTAACGACCAAGTCGCAACCGATATTCGCTTATACGTGCGTGACGAAATTGACGCGATTTTAAAATTACTGGAAAAATTACAAAAAGGCATTTTGGGCTTAGCGGCTAAAAACACCACCACCATTATGCCGGGCTTCACCCATTTACAAACAGCACAGCCTGTGACTTTTGGTCATCACTTAATGGCATGGTTTGAAATGTTAGTTCGTGACTCTGAGCGTTTGATTGACTGTCGTAAACGTGTCAATCGCTTACCATTGGGTTCTGCTGCACTTGCAGGCACAACCTATCCGATTGAACGTGAATACACTGCAGAACTTTTAGGTTTTGAAGCGGTGTGTGAAAACTCGCTAGATGCGGTATCTGATCGTGATTTCGGCATTGAATTCAACGCCGCTGCATCGCTGATCATGATGCACTTGTCGCGTATGTCAGAAGAAATGATTCTTTGGACTTCAGCACAGTTTAAGTTTGTGAATATTCCTGACCGTTTCTGCACGGGCTCTTCCATTATGCCGCAGAAGAAAAACCCAGATGTTCCAGAACTCATTCGTGGTAAAACAGGTCGTGTCTATGGCGACTTAATGAGTCTTCTGACCCTGATGAAAGGTCAGCCTTTGGCATATAACAAAGACAACCAAGAAGATAAAGAACCCCTATTTGATGCCATTGATACCGTTCGTGGTTCACTGATGGCATTTGCAGACATGATTCCTGCACTTGTACCGAATATTGAAATTATGCGTGAAGCTGCACTGCGTGGCTTCTCAACTGCAACCGATCTTGCCGACTATTTGGTTAAAAATGGCGTAGCATTCCGCGATGCACATGAAATTGTGGGTAAAGCGGTCGCACTGGGTGTTCAAGAGTCTAAAGACTTGTCAGAGCTTACACTTGAACAACTTCAGCAATTTTCAGATTTGATTCAAGCCGATGTTTTCGAAAAAGCACTGACTCTTGAAGCTTCTGTAAATGCGCGTAATCATATTGGCGGTACTGCACCTGCTCAAGTAGAAGCTGCGATTGCGCGTGCTTATACTCGCTTAGAAAAACTTTACGCTTAAGGAAGAATGAGAGATGTCTCGACAGGTTTTTTGCCGTAAATATCAAACAGAAATGGAAGGCTTAGACTTTGCACCTTTTCCGGGTGCAAAAGGGCAAGAGTTTTTTGAAACTGTATCTAAACAAGCTTGGCAAGAATGGCTAAAACACCAAACGACTTTAATTAATGAAAAGCGTTTAAATGTTTTTGAAGCTGATGCGAAGAAGTTTTTAGAAGAGCAACGTGAAAAATTCTTTAGCAATGACGAGTCTGTCGAAAAAGCTGAAGGTTGGACTGCTGAAAAATAAGGCACGGCCTTATTTTCTGTCAGACTAGCGCAGCACATCGGCTTTGATTCGCAAAGGGTCTATAATCTAAGACATAAAGCAATATTCATATCGCTTTGAATAAAAAGCTCCATTTTAATGTAATGCCAGTCAGTTAAGAAATTGACTGGCATTTTATTTTTTAAATTCATGATGTTATTCGATACAAGGAAGCGTCATCCGCAACTGTTCGAGGCAAGACTACTTTGGAAAAGCACAGTTTCTGCGATTTATTAATTAGTAAAAGGTATTTGGCGAGTTTTGCGGATGACAAATGCCTTTGATTACTTTGGGCTTATCCAAAGTAATAGATGAGCTCCAAATATTAGATTTAAAAAATATAAGACTCCGTCGTGAATAACTAAAAAGTTAAGGATTTTATTTCTAAAACACTTAACTGACTGGTATTAATTTCAATGGGGCTTTTTTAAATCTATATAACCTGCAAGCTCTGTCTCAGTGAAAAATAAAATGGAGCAGTTGCACTTTACAAACACATTCAAAGCTCAATTGTATGCTCAGTTTTTTAGTGCAGCTGGCTTATTTTTGACTGCTCAAAATATGATTATGCTTAAATCATTTTTTAACATTTAGAAATAACTGTAAACCGAAACTACATTTCTCAATAAAACGATACATTAAAATACAATAACCTACATGATTACAGAAATTCATTCTCTTATAATCAGTCCCAAGAAGGTGGTTAAACATCTTATAAAAATATAAGTATTTTCGATTTCAATTCTAGATTTCCCCCAAAATCTAGGATTTTTTTTGTCTCGCATTTTTGTTTATCATTTTTACAGCCCATAAATTGAGATGAAAAAAAACGCCTTTATATAGGCGTTTTGACTGAATTCTGAAAATTTAACTTAAGGCTGTTTTAAATAGGGCCACGCGGCTTTTAAATAAATAAACATTGACCATAAGGTTAGAATCACAGCGGTATAAAGTAAAAGATAAGCTAAAGTTTCAAGCGGTTGCCAATTTAACAGAAACACTGAAATTGCAATCATCTGAAACGCCGTTTTATATTTACCCACAGTCGATACGGCAACACTGGTACGTGCACCCAGTTCTGCCATCCATTCACGTAAAGCAGAAACCGTAATTTCACGTGAAATAATCACAATCGCGGCAAATGCCATCGAAATACTGGGTTGCCATTGCACCAAAACAATCAGTGCGGCTGCGACCATAAGCTTATCTGCCACAGGGTCAAGAAAACGACCAAATGCGGATGTTTGATTGAGTGAACGCGCCAAATACCCGTCGAACCAATCCGTTATGGCAGCAACCACAAAAATAGCCGTTAAAATCATGTGACGAGTCATGTTACTGTCTTGCTCAGCAGCACCGATTATAGGCGGCCAATATGCCACCAACAAAAAAACGGGTATTAAAGCTATACGCGCCAAAGTCAAGATATTTGGAATATTCAGGATTCGACCTGTAGTCATAGACACCGCCAATTTTCCCCTTTATGTACGATGAAAAACCACACATATTCTGAGAATTGATTCATCGTTAATTCAGACTCACTTTATACGAATTGCTATAAAGTGTCACTAGGCAAACACGGTAACTGTCTGCCTAGAAATTGCAATCAATCTATTTTCTGCATCCCACAAATGTGCATATTCCGTGGAATAACCTTCTGCTGCATAATCAGTAAATACTTTATATTTAAACCAATCATACAATTGATGTCGTACTGGATGGACATAAGTTACATGCCACGTCAGTGAACTGGCAGGTGCTAAGGTTTGAAACATCGGTAATACCCCCGGTGGCCAAATATCCAATAAGGTCATCAGCTCTGCGACCGTCAATTCATCGTTTTCATGCTGCGCTGGATTAAAACGGAACCAGCCACCAAAGTCAGGTTTTGCACTGGCGGTACAAGGATAATTACCTTCAGCCCAACACACATCAAATTGCTGATAACACTGTGGCATCGCGGCACGTTGTGGAAGCTTCGCCAAATGTTCAGGAATGGGATAATCTGGCGCAATACGTTCTTGTTGTACCTGAATGCTCGATTCACGTTGCGTACCAAAACTGGCAATTAAAATACTTTGTACCGCATCATCTTGCCATAAACGCACTTCAATGGTGGTGACTGACTTGCCTTGCCTTAAAATTTCAGCAGTGAGTCGTGCCTTACTTTCTTGCACTGGACCGACAAAAGTGACACTGGTACTGAGTAAGCGTTTTGCTGGATCAGCGATGGTGACCAAAGCCTTTTGCATCATCATCCCTGCCACTAGACCACCATAAATGGTGCGCCCTTGTAGCCAACCTTGGGGAATATTGACCCACTCATCTTGTTCAATTTCTGTGAATAATTGGCGCAATGACATCCTTCGTCCTCTATCGTTTTTGCTTTACGCTATCTTTCACTGATTTTGTAGTGTTGTGAATGATCAATGACTCATGCGTCAGTGAGCATTTTTGCTAATCTGCCCTAAATGGCTTCATGCAAAATTTTATAAATGGTTCTGGCCATCACTTCACCCAGTCCAGATACCAGCATGAGCTCTTTTTCCGAAGCTTTCAGCACGCCTTGAATACCACCAAAATGAGTCAATAAATCACGGCGACGTTTCGGCCCTAATCCCGGAATGGCTTCTAAGACTGAACCACCACGTTTTTTATCGCGTTTGGCACGATGTTTGGTAATGGCAAAACGATGGGCTTCATCACGCACCTGTTGAATCAAATGCAGTGCTTTATGGTCTTCGGGTAATTGAATTTTTGTGCCATCCGTGAAATGTAAGGTTTCCAATCCCGGTTTGCGCCCTTCCCCTTTAGACACCCCCACCATAAATGCATCCAATCCAAGTTCTTGCATCACTTGCATGGCCATGTGCAATTGACCTTTACCGCCGTCAATCAGAAGTAAATCGGGCAACATGGCTTTTTTATAACGACGCGTCAGTGCTTGGCGCATGGCTGCATAATCATCACCACCGGTAATATCCTCAATGGAAAATTGACGATAATCACGTTTCCGTACACCGCCTGCATCAAACACGACACAAGAGGCAATGGTGGCTTCACCCATGGTATGCGAAATATCAAAACATTCAATTCGATCAATCGGTCGCCCCACCACTTGCTCAAGCTGATGAAAACGTTCATTCAATTCAAAATGATTAGCCAGTTGCCCTTTAATGGCATGTTGAACATTCATATTTGCCAGCTCAAGCCACTCGGCACGGGTTTCTCGTACCTTGTGCTTAATCTGTACCTTCTTATCAAATTCCTGTTGCAGTGCTTGTTCTAATTCTTTGCTGTTTGGCAATTCGGTATTGATAATCAATTCATTGGGAACTTCATCGGCCACCTGAAAATAAAAGTTCGCCATAAAATCAGACAACATTTGCCCTAAATCATCGCCCAACATATCGGGGAAATAACTTTTCCCCCCCAGCATTTTGCCATTGCGGACATACATAATCTGCACACAGGTCACCCCAGCATGATAGGCAATGGCCAAAATATCCGCTTCACCTTTGACTTTATAAATGGCTTGCTGTGACTGCACATCGCGTAGCAATGCCATACGATCACGATAAAATACCGCTTTTTCAAACTCCAAAGCTTCAGCCGCCGCTTCCATTTGGGTAATCAGTTCTTGATTGAGTTCTTTAGTATCCCCCTGCAAAAAGCGAATCGAATTTTGAACATCTTGCTGATAATCTTCAGGCGAAATCAAACCCACACACGGCGCGGTACAGCGTTTAATTTGATACTGCAAACATGGGCGTTTACGCTGGGAAAAATAGCTGTTTTCACATTGGCGCACGTTAAAGAGTTTTTGTAAAACCAACAAGGTATCACGGGCATTATAGGCACTTGGATAAGGGCCAAAAAACTTCCCTTGCTGATGTTTACCTTTCCCCCGCCCACTGGCAATTCGGGGATACGGCTTGTCACTGGAGATAAAAATATAAACGTAGGATTTGTCATCGCGCAGCATAATATTATAAGGCGGACGATGTAATTTAATCAGGTTTTGTTCAAGCAATAAGGCTTCAGTTTCCGAACGAACAATCAGCGTTTCAATGTCATAAATACGTGCCACCAAGGCCTGAGTTTTGGGATGTTCGATGGTTTTTACAAAGTAGCTCGACACGCGGTTTTTCAGATTTTTTGCTTTGCCGACATAGAGCAATTCACCGTCTTTACCGAGCATGCGATAAACACCGGGCAAGGTCGTCATATTGGCTAAAATCTTTTCAATATTGTCACGTGCATTTTCGTTCACGACAAACCTATAATCTAAATAGACATGACATGATGTGATGCTTTTACAGGCTTTTTCAAGCTTTAAATCGGTAAATCTATTTTTATTGAAGTGAAATAAAAATATTCATTTTTATCAAGATGATGATCTAGATTTTGTTGCACGACATTTAGCCCATCAACGACCTGCCAAATGAGAGCTGGTATGGACGGTGTAGTTCAGCCACTCAAAAAGGAGCTAATTTAGCCCTTTTTTGATCGCGCATCTTTTCATATTCGGCTTGTAGGTCAACAAATAAAGGACCTTTCATCCCACGCAATGATAAAAATTGCGCTCCCAAAATTATTGCAGCGTGATATTAAGTGCTTGGCAAAAAGCCTCTTTATTTCGTGGTGAAAGTAAAATAAATTTTGCTTGCCCATCTTTTAAATAATCAATTCGCAAACGATCTAAAGACAACGCTGGCGATGAAATGGAGAAATCTGTTTTTGTGACTTTTTGAATACTGGAGAGTGGAATGCGCCATTTTAAAAATAAACAGGTGATCAGCAATGTATCTTTATCAATCACATATTGGGTATTCAGCACGGGCCACCAAATCAACACAATGGTTAATGCATAGACCACCGCAAATAATAGGTTTTGACTGAGTGTCCCCTTTGCATACATGGTCAACAACAGCTGTAGCAACAGACCAGACATCGCAATAAAAAAAGCTAAAATCCACCAATCTATTTTTGAACGAAACTTTTGCATAGGGCTTCCTTGGTTATGCTGATATCTTACACAAAGCAAACGCCATGAAATATAAAAGACCTATTTATTTTATGGATTTAAACTTTTTCTTTAAATTGCAATCTAAAAAATGCATGCACACCAAGCTTGCTCCTACTGCGAAACATGCATCATGCCATGCCCTTTAAAAAGGGCAATTGACTTTTTTGACTAAAAACCAAGATCAAAACAGCTTGAAATTAGACTCAATTACCCCATATAAAATAAGCTTAAAAAGTAAAAAATGTGAACTGAAACAAAAGTTTTATAACATTGCAATAAAATATATCCAAAAATGAACTGTTAAACATATGGGATTATTGAAAAAAAATTGATGACCCTTGCGTCACGGCTTGATACAACTTGTTATGTTCTTTTTAGATATAGTTATCGTAAGATTAGCGAAGTTTAATGTACGTGAAAACTGCGTCCATACTTCAAAACATCAACTTAAGAAGTCCTCCAAAATAAAGGAGATCAGGCATGATCCACGCTGGCAATGCCATTACCGTCCAAATGCTTTCGGACGGAATTGCAGAATTCCGCTTTGACTTACAAGGTGAGTCGGTCAACAAATTTAACCGTGCAACCATTGAAGATTTTAAAGCCGCTATTGATGCTGTAAAAGCAAATAGCGACATTAAAGGTTTAATCGTGACCAGCGGTAAATCAACATTTATCGTTGGTGCAGACATCACTGAATTTGGTGAAAACTTTGCCCAGGGCGAAAAAGCAATTGTGGATTGGGCGATGCCTGTTCACGACATTTTCAACAGCTTTGAAGATTTAGAACTTCCTAAAGTTGCTGCAATCAATGGTATGGCATTGGGCGGTGGTTTTGAGATGTGCTTGGTCTGTGACTACCGTGTCATGTCTGATGCTGCTCAAGTCGGTCTGCCTGAAATCAAACTCGGGATCTACCCTGGTTTCGGTGGTACAGTTCGTTTAAGCCGTGTGATTGGTATCGACAATGCAGTTGAATGGATGGCGATGGCTAATCCTAAAAAACCTGCTGCGGCACTGAAAGATGGTGCGGTTGATGCAGTTGTTGCTGCTGACAAACTTAAAGATGCTGCAATTGACTTGGTTAAACAAGCACTTGCTGGTCGCGTAGACTGGAAAGCAAAACGCCAAGAAAAACTTGATCCTGTGAAGTTAAGCCCAATCGAACAAATGATGGCGTTTAACTCTTCTAAAGGTATGGTGCTTGCAAAAGCAAATCCAGCTCAATACCCAGCGCCAAAATTATTATTGGATTCTTTACAAGCAGGTGCAAGCCTTCCACGTAACGAAGCTTTAAAAATTGAAGCTGAAGGTTTCGCTAAAGCTGCGGTAACACCACAAGCAGGTGCATTGATTGGTTTATTCATCAATGACCAAATTGTGAAAAAAACCTCGAAAAAACATGAGAAAGGTGCGCATCCTGTAAACCAAGCTGCTGTTCTAGGCGCAGGTATCATGGGTGGCGGTATTGCTTACCAAGCGGCAAGCAAAGGCACACCAATCATCATGAAAGATATTGGTAATCCACAACTTGCACTCGGTATGTCTGAAGCGAACAAATTGTTGACCAAACAAGTTGAACGCAAAAAAATGACGCCTGCAAAAATGGGTGAAACCCTTGCACGTATCCGTCCAACTTTAAGCTTAGATGAGTTTAAAGAAGTGGATATCGTGATTGAAGCGGTAACTGAAAATCCAAAAATCAAAGCGGCTGTGCTTGCGGATACTGAAAAATCAGTGCGTGAAAACACCATCATTGCATCAAATACTTCAACGATTTCAATTACACGTTTGGCAGAAAGCCTACAACGTCCTGAAAACTTTGTCGGTATGCACTTCTTTAACCCAGTTCACATGATGCCTTTGGTTGAAGTGATCCGTGGTGAGAAAACTTCTGATGAAGCGATTGCGACGACTGTGGTTCTTGCTCAGAAAATGGGTAAAACACCAATCGTTGTCAACGACTGCCCGGGTTTCCTAGTCAACCGTGTATTGTTCCCTTACTTTGGTGCATTTGACCTTCTTCTTAAAGATGGTGCTGACTTCCAACAAGTCGACAAAGTCATGGAAAAATTCGGCTGGCCAATGGGTCCTGCTTATCTTATTGACGTTGTCGGTATTGATACAGGCGTTCATGGTGCTGAAGTGATGGCGGAAGGTTTCCCTGACCGCATGAAGCCTGATTACAAAGGCGCGATTGAAATCATGTACGAAAACAAACGTCTTGGTCAAAAGAATGACGTTGGTTTCTATAAATATGAGCTTGATCGTAAAGGCAAGAAAGCGAAAACCATTGATCCAACAGCATATGAGCTTGTTGCATCTATGGCGACCACTGAAAAACACGAGTTTGATGCACAAGAAATCATTGATCGTATGATGCTGACTTTCTGTAACGAAACCGTTCGTTGCCTAGAAGACAACATCGTTGCGACTGCTTCTGAAGCAGATATGGCGATGATTATGGGTGTAGGTTTCCCTCCATTCCGTGGTGGTCCATGCCGTTACATCGACCAAACAGGTGTAGCTGAATACGTAGCGCTTTGCGACAAATATGCACACTTAGGTAAAGCTTATGAAGCGCCACAAATGTTGCGTGACATGGCTGCTAACAACAAAAAATTCTACGGTTAAGGAGCAACGTGAATGGCTACTTTAAATCCACGTGACGTTGTCATCGTTGATGGCGTACGTTCAGCAATGGGTAAAACCAAAAACGGTATGTTCCGCAATGTACGTGCTGACAGCTTATCTGCTGAATTGGTTCGTGCTTTAGTTGCTCGTAACCAGTTTGATGTAAACGAAGTTGAAGACCTGATCTGGGGTTGTGTTAACCAAACCTTAGAACAAGGCATGAACATTGGTCGTAACATTGCGTTATTGGCTGATTTACCAAAAACTGTTGCAGGTCAAACTGTTAACCGTCTTTGTGGTTCATCTATGCAGTCTATTCATACTGCTGCGGCTCAAATTGCGACCAACCAAGGTGATGTGTTCATCATCGGTGGTGTAGAGCACATGGGTCACGTGGGTATGATGCATGGCATCGACCTGAACCCTGAAGCATCTAAACATTATGCAAAAGCATCGAACATGATGGGCTTAACCGCTGAAATGTTAGGTCGTATGAACGGCATTACGCGTGAAGAACAAGATGCGTTCGGTGTTGAGTCTCACCGCCGCGCTTGGGCTGCAACGCAAGAAGGTCGTTTCAAAAATGAAATCGTAGGTGTTGAAGGTCATGATGCTAATGGCTTCAAAATCCTGTGCGACATCGACGAAGTAATTCGTCCAGACGCTAACCTTGAGTCATTCAAATCATTACGTCCTGTATTTGATCCGAAAGGCGGTACGGTAACTGCGGCAACATCTTCAGCTTTGTCTGATGGTGCTTCTGCAATGTTGCTGATGTCTGCTGAACGTGCTCAAGCATTAGGTCTTAAGCCACGTGCTGTAATTCGCTCTATGGCAGTTGCAGGTTGTGATGCTGCGATCATGGGTTACGGTCCAGTTCCAGCAACGCAAAAAGCACTTAAACGTGCTGGCTTAAGCATTAGCGACATTCAAACATTTGAATTGAATGAAGCATTTGCTGCACAAGGCTTGTCTGTCATGAAAGGCTTAGGCATTTATGAAAAACAAGACTTGATCAACTTAAACGGTGGCGCAATTGCACTTGGTCACCCATTGGGTTGTTCTGGTGCACGTATCACGACGACATTGCTTAACGTAATGGAACAGCAAGATACACAAATTGGTCTTGCGACCATGTGTATCGGTTTGGGTCAAGGTATCGCGACGATTATCGAACGTGTTTAATTTTTAATTAAATACTGAGATAAAAAGAACCCCGCTTATTGCGGGGTTTCTTTTTATCTCACAAAAGTATTCCCAATTTGGGAATTTTTGTTTATAATTTCCCAAATTGGGAATTTTATTTTAAGAATATTGTATGAGATTAATGGGGCGAATAAATAGAAGTCACTTATCTGAGATATCACTTAAGTGGATTTCTATTTTTGAAAATGAAGTATCACAGGCTTCATGGCGCAGATCTGAAGATATTTTCAAGATGTACCCTCGCATGGAATATCTTCAGAATAAACTTTATAGAATTTCTATCTCAGATACTAATTTATACGTGATCCTTAAGATATGCCTTTCCAATGAAATTGTTGTTATTAAAGAAGTTAAGAGTTCAGATTAATGTCTACTGAGATTAAAGTCATCCGTACAGAAGAGCAATACAGAACTTACTTAGAGCAGGTTGAAGCTTTAATAGATGTAGATTCATCTAAAGACGAAACTGTTAAAGATCGCTTAGACTTATTATGCTTATTAATTCAGGATTATGAAGATAAACACTTCCAATTAGATATTCCTGACCCTATTGATGCCATCATTTTTCGCATGAAAGAACTTAATCTTAAACAAGCTGATTTAGCACCCTATTTTGGGACTACTAGCCGTGTTTCAGAAGTTTTAAATGGGAAAAGAAAACTCACAGTAGAAATGATTAGAGCTATTTCAATAGGTTTAAACATACCCGCTGAAATTTTAATCGCGCCAACACATACTAGATCATCTTTTACTTCTGAAATTGATTGGAAAAAATTTCCAATTAAAGAAATGGAAAGCAGAGGATGGATCAAAATCCCAAATAAAGAAAAAATTGCAGAAATAGTTAGCGAATATTTAGCAAATAGTGGTTTAAATTTTGCCTCAGCTTCATATAAACGAACACTTAATGGTGAAGCATATTCGCCGAATACTAAATTTGCATTACACGCTTGGCTATCTAGAGTAGTTCAAAAAAGTAGAGCCAATGAAAAATCTATAAATTTATTTAAAAAAGAATTAATTACTAAAGAATTTTTAAGAGAAGTAGCTCAGTTAAGTTGGTTAGATAATGGGCCAATTTTAGCTGTTAAAAAACTTGAGAATATGGGCATATCAGTTGTGATAGAACCACATTTAAAAGGTACACGGGTTGATGGTGCTTGCTTAAAAGATACTAATGGAAAACCAATTATTGCTCTTTCGCTAAGATATGACCGATTAGATAATTTCTGGTTCACCCTATTACATGAATTAGCTCATGTAATGAAACACCTAGATGATGCAGATACATTTATTGATGATCTTGAACATAATTCAACAGACCAAAAAGAAGCTGAAGCAAACCGATTTGCAAGAGAAGCTTTTATCCCTAGAGGGATATGGAAGACAAGTGATGCTTGCTTAGCCCCTACTAAAGAAAATATCTATTCTTTAGCAAATGAGCTAAGAATCCATCCTGCAATAATTGCAGGACGTTTAAGAAGTGAATTAAATGATTACACAATCTTTAATGAGCTTCTAGGACAAAATGAAGTGAAAAACTTTTTTAACGCGGAACAAACTTATATGGAGTAATTTCAGTGAATCCCTTACACACTTATTTCCCAATTTTTCCAGCAAAGTGCGGAGAATTCAGTGCTTTAAAACATCATCAACAAGATGTTTTAAAGCACGTTATGCCAATTTTTGAAATTCCTGTAGGGGATTGGAAGAAATTTTCTAAAATAGATTTTATTAACAAAAAAATTAAACTTTTAGATGAGCTAGTAAATACAACTAAAATTTCCAATCTAGCTATTGATACTTACTACTACAGTGCAAACGAGCAAATTTTGGAAAATGGTCGGCATATATTTGAATATATGTATAATTCTCTAGTTCAACTAAATCGCTGTGTTGTACCTATTATTGGCTACGATCGATGGTTTAACAGCCGTGACTCTACGTATCAAACCACTTTATCAAAAATGGAATTTAAAACTGCTCCATATTTTATTATTCGCTTAGATGGTGAAGCATTAGATGACAGCGATGATCCTGATTACTTTTTAGAACAAATTGAAGAAATTTTACATGGAATTAAAGCGACAGCACAAAAATGTTTACTCTTGGTAGACTTAAAAAGTATCGTTAAAAAGTCACTTCCAGAATTATTAGCAAAAACACAGAGAATTGCGGAAACCCTCAGTAATCTTGAACCATTAGCCTTGGTTGTAAGTGGCTCTAGTTTTCCAGAAACTATTGATAAAGCAGTAGATGAACCTGATAGCTGTGGTCTCCTCTTAAGAAAAGAGTCGTTAATCTGGCAAAATTTGATAAAAACAACACCAAGCCTCTCTATCAAATATAGTGATTACGGTGTTAAAGCACCAATAGGTAAGGAAGATATACCTGTTGGAGATAAGGCAAATGGAAAGATTCGCTATACAACTGACAATCACTATTATATTGCGCGCGGGCATATGATCAAACTTGATCATAATTTTTCACAAATGCAAAGCCTTGCCACAAAAATTGTAAATTCTTCATATTTTGAAAATGACCCTACTAGCTGGGCTGACAATGAAATTAAAAAAGTAAGCAATCAAGAAAGAACAACTGGAGGACATGAAACTTGGGTAACGATCGATACAAATAGACATATCCAACACATTCTTGAAGAAGTTAATTATAAAATTCTTGTATAAAACCCATTCAAATCAATAAAGAGGCATAAAATTTTGCCTCTTTATTCTGTTGCTAATTATGCTTAATTCAACCTATTTTTCTGCGCCAACAACGTCGCAAAATGCTGTTTAATCCGATTTCCCTCTGCATCGACCCGATGCAATTCCCCTACATCTTCATTGTATTTCACAATGTTCCAGCCCGCATAAAGCTCTCTCAACTCCCCTGCTTTAAAGGCAAAAGGAAAATCAGCCTGCGCAGGTATGTCTGGCGTATCCATCGCACAGACGATCAAGTTAAACCCATTCATCTCAGTCGCTTGTTGCATCTGAGCAATTAGTGGTTTCACTGTTGGGGCTTGCAAAAACATCATCACCACCGTACAGCAAATAAAGTCATAACGACCTGTAATGCTTAGGTCAGCATTTAAATCACGCTGTTGTACGTGGATTTTTTGAATACCTTCAGCATCTATAATCTGCTGCAACTTTTGCAAACTACTCCGATTGACATCCCAAGCATCCACCTCAAAGCTATGCTGACTCAACTGACTTAGATACAGTGCATTACGCCCCTGCCCGCAGCCGACATCCAAAGCCCGACCGCCTTGCAAATACGGCGTAGCAGCCAAAATTTCTGAGTGAGTGGGTGAAAGCTGATATTTCTTATAAAAATAATCTTGCGCGGTACAGTAAAATTGCAGCTGACATTCAATGTCATCACTGGTCGAAACAATTTTGTGCCATGCTTGAGGTTCAATAAACGGCGGCTGTTGCTCCGCACTAAAAATATGCTCAGACTGCACCACACCTGTTTCATCTAAAAAAGCAAACCTCAATTCACCTTGATAAATCTTTAACTTAGCCCAAGTGCCCGCTTTGGTGTTGTGTTGGTTTTTAAACCCTTGTGGAATGGTCTGCGCTGTCCACACTGGAAGTTCTTTATAACAAATTAAGTCTTGCATAAGCTAATTTCCCACTTTGCGTTGTCCAGTGTATATTTTTTATTGAAGCGATTTCATGATCATAGTCAGTTCATGCTCGGATTGAAATCCATTCACTCAACGTATTGAAATATCGAATCTGTATGCAACAAAACAAATATTGCCGTTTAATTTATGGATCAGCTCAGCATGCAGCCATTCCACCTATTTGTCTTTATCCATAAAAAATAAGACGCCAAGTTTCAATACTATTTTCAATTCTATCTAGCTATTCATCAAAACCGTGTTATTCCATCTATTCAAACTTCTTCGTTTTGACGCCTTTTTGAACGTTTTAATGTTAGGCTTAAGAACAATTAAAAATTCAGTTTGCATAAATTTCAAATCATTAGGAGTCAATAGATGTTTTCATTACCAGTAAAAACAATAATCAGTTTAGGAATGATTGGAACAATACTCACAGGCTGCGCAACCAAAACCCTCATCACCAAAGACACTCAAACCTACACCAGAACCACCAAAGTGACGCTCGTTGAAGATACGGTGGTTGCTTTTGGCAAACCTGCGCAAACAACTCAGTTACCGCAAAATAGTTTAGTCATTGCTGGACAAAAAAATAGCTATATTTTGACTCAAGGTGGCGCACAGTTTGTGAACTTAATCAGCAAACTTGATCCCAGCAATATCCAAATGACCAAGGAGCTGCAATTTTTCTCTGAAAAAAATGATGGTCATTTTTCAGGAATTTTGCCTTTATCTTATGTAAAGTTACAAGAAGATATTAGCAAAAAGGATTTAGCATTTTTTATCGAAAATGGTGCTGAAGAATGTTCAACTTCAAGTGATAGACGCATGAATGCGCAACGCTTTTGCTTTAATTTAAAATTAGCAGGCGTGGTCTACCCTGTTGCGAATAATATTGCTTCGCTAAAAGCATTAAGCAAACCTTATCAAGTGACGATCTATACCAACAATCAAGAAAGTTATAAATCGAGCTCAAAAATGAATCCTTTAGAAAAGTTGGTTTTACTGCCATTTGCAGTCGCAATTGATGTTATTTCTTTACCTTTCCAAGCGGCTGAAAAGATTTTTGATTAATTAAATTTAATTGTTTGTCGCTATCGAAGCTGTTTAATTCTTCAATAGTGCAATAAAAAAATCCCCGCTAACTGCGGGGGTTTTGATGATGATTTAACAACTTTTAAAAGTACGGTGAACGGCCCCCTTTCCTTAAAAAGTCATAGAAAAAATTTCAAAACCATACTGATTATGCTCTTTTGATTTCTCTGCATCACTTTGAATACATTAACATCAGGTCATCTCCAACCATTGATAGCATGTAACCATTGCGCAACATCCTGTTATAACTCTGTAATTTTAGTGGAATATTCACACAATTAAAGATGACTTATTCAGCATAGCTCAGAACTTAAAAACAATAAGCGATACCATGTAGGACTTCAAATATTCCACATTATTTATTCAGGATTGTGACTCATGAATGCTATTCAAACAGCTATGACACTGGTTTTCGTTGCAGGTACAACATCAGCAATGGCGACTGCACCTGTAGAAGCAACTCCAGCTACAAAAGTGGCCGCTGTTAAAGCACAAGTTAAAGCAGATGCCGTTCAAACGACAACTGTTGCAAAAGAACACGCTAAAGCTACAATGACTGCTGTTGCAAACAAAGCGACTGAAGTGAAAGATGCTACTGCCCAAAAAATTGTTGCGGCAAAAGATGCAACTCTTACTCAAACTGCTGAAGTAAAAGATGCTGCTGTCGCACAAGCAACTGAAGCAAAAGACACTGTTGCTGCTGAAACAGAAGACGTAAAACAAGCTGTGACTGAACAAGTTGTTCAAGCTGAAGAAAAAGTTGAAGCAGTAAAAACTGAAGAGAAAAAATCATTCTTCTCTTGGTTTAAAAAGAAAGCTGCGTAATTTCAGCTTAAAACCAAAGTATGTATGAATACTTTATAAAAAAGGATACTATTTATTAGTATCCTTTTTTTAAATCAAAATATTCGTGTTTATGTAGATAGCAGCACATAGCGCGATTCGGTGCAGTTCTCCTGCTGGTAGGGACAGATGATCTATCTCACCAAGCAATCAACGATTTACAATACCCAATGAAATTTGCTCTCGACTAATTTGTACATTGGTTGCATTACGGTCTATACCAAAGGGTGCGAGCATAATATACAAACCTTCTCGGGGATCAGGAGATTGCAAACCTTTTGCAATTGCCAAAACATGTTGCTGCAATGCCAGTGGCAAGCTGTTTAAATCGGGTATTGGCCCCTGAGGCACAAGCTCTAAAGTGGTCACAATGGTTGGATCAACCACAAAATTTTGAGTATCCAGCTGTATTTTCATGACTCTATGCTGTAAGGCTCTGACTTCCTGAGGATCTTCTTGATATTGAATGATCCCTGTTTCAGCTCTTAATTCAGGCTCTGCCAATGTTCTTAACATAGGCAGTTCAACGGTGTCAGCGAAAGCCGTAGAGAGAGGAAAATTTACAGCAAGTATAGCAACAGCAAAAGAGATATATTTTAGGAGATTCATGGCAGCTCTACTCAAAAAAGAAAAGTAAATAAACAACCTTCAACAGCCATAATTATATAATAAACCATCGAATGAATAACCTTTGTGCCGATCAATGGTCTTCGACAAATTCCAAATTTTGTTCAAAAATAATTTAATTTTTCCTCTTTAATGAGATCAAATCCTGCACCAAAAACACAACACTAAATTCACTAAAATATTAAAAAATCATAATGTTAACTTCGTTGTGCGACATGAGCATCTTGCTTATAAAGCAACTGGCTAAAACTTTATTTTTTCACTGTTCCTACACGCAGTAGTACAGGAAATGTTACATCTAAGTATTCGGGTGCGGCTTTTAAAGCATTTGAAATCAACTGAAGTGGATCATCAGAATGCTGTTCTTGATAATGTTTTAGTGCTGACCATGTATTTAAATAACTCAGCAGTTGCTGCGCTGTCCATTGATATTGCAAAGATAGCGCTGGTACAGCTTTTTCTTGAAAAGGAAACGGAATCGTTTGATAGAGTTCATCAATATAACGGCGCTCACTGTCCCAATAGTCCTTTAAGGTTTCAAAATACAACTGCTGAATCAAATCATTCAGGGCAGCATCTTGTAGTTGAATTAAGCCATAACCAATAGCAGCCACCACACCTTGCGGTTTAAGCACGCGTTTCACTTCGCTATAAAATGCCTCAAAGTCAAACCAATGAATGGCTTGAGCAACCGTGACCAAATCTATAGATTGCGTAGGAATGCTGGTTTGCTCTGCCGCTTGCACTTGATAGCTGACATTTTCAAAATAAGGCGCATGTTGTAACTGTGCATCGCTAATATCGGTTGCCACCACATGATCGAAATACGGCGCTAACAATTGGGTGAATTGTCCAGAACCTGCCCCGCAATCCCATGCAAAGCCACTCTCTGGCACATGCTGTAAAATTTCTTTTAAAATCTGTATGGAATAGTTTGGACGGGCTTGTTTATAGCGCAGACTATGCTGAGAAAAGAGATCTTTCATTGTTTTAATGTTCAAATCAATTTTTATAAAATGACTATACTCAGAAAAATAACCCACTGTCATGCAACTTGTCTGACAATTTTAAGCATAAAAAAACCCCCAAACAATGTTTGGGGGTTTTTTGAATATGGTGGCGAGACCCAGGTTCGAACTGGGGACACACGGATTTTCAATCCGTTGCTCTACCGACTGAGCTATCACGCCAATGCCGTGTATTAAGCCGTATCTCAGGACATTAGTCAATATAATTCAGCACATTTTTATTTGATTGAATATTTTTTACCCAAAAAAAATCCCTGATGGGATCAGGGATTGAAATCTTGAAATAGATTTTGAATATGGTGGCGAGACCCAGGTTCGAACTGGGGACACACGGATTTTCAATCCGTTGCTCTACCGACTGAGCTATCACGCCAATGCCGTGTATTAAGCCGTATCTCAGGACATTAGTCAATATAATTCAGCACATTTTTATTTGATTGAATATTTTTTACCCAAAAAAAATCCCTGATGGGATCAGGGATTGAAATCTTGAAATAGATTTTGAATATGGTGGCGAGACCCAGGTTCGAACTGGGGACACACGGATTTTCAATCCGTTGCTCTACCGACTGAGCTATCACGCCAATGTCGCGTATTAAACAGTTTAAGTGTTTTTCAGTCAAGTGACTTTTGCACTTTTTAAAGCAAACGTTTATTTTTACAGCAAATTCACACTTGTTTGCTTATTTTTTATTGAATACTCAACCGATTATTTAATCTTTGACCTTTTTAGCCGATAAAAAAACAGCGCAATGGCTGCTTTTTTATCATTCAATCCAGCTTAAATTTTTTCTAAATTCGCCAAGCAACGATGAATTGCACCACAGCCAGGTTCAAAGACTTTAACGCCTTTTGCCTCTTCCATGCGGCAGACTTCACTCACCAGTCTTTCCGCAACGCCACGCCCACGGTTAGCAGGGTGAACCACAATATTTTCCAAGGTCTTACTTTCCCCTTGTCCAGTACACCAAATTGCCCCAATCACTTTAGTATTAAATTCTGCTGTGTAAACTAAGGTATACTGAGCCAAGTTTTGCTCTAGTTGTTCAATGGCATCCTGCCCATCACTAAATTCTGGGCTGGTGTCATACAGTCGCTCAAGCTGGCTGCGCACTTCGTCATTTTCTAGTGAAGTATAAGCATGTACGGTAATAGGCATTGATTAACCCTCCTGAGCAATCTAATATGCGGTGATTTCGTCACCGCGAAAAAACATTTTACATCATCATTTTTGACGTTTTTGAGGAACGTGTCTATGACGCAGCGTATCAGTGAAGTGGTAAGAAACACTAACGAAACCAAAATTCGAGTTCGTGTGAATCTTGATGGTACGGGTCAAGGCACCCTCAATACAGGTGTTCCATTTTTAGACCATATGATTGATCAAATCAAGCGACACGGCTTATTCGATATCGACATTCACTGTGATGGTGATTTGGATATCGACGATCATCATACCGTAGAAGACTGTGGTATCACGCTTGGTCAAGCATTTGCACAAGCCTTGGGTGATAAAAAAGGCCTCCGTCGTTATGGTCATTTTTATGCACCACTGGATGAAGCTTTAAGTCGTGTCGTGGTCGATTTATCTGGTCGTCCCGGCTTATGGATGGATATTCCATTCACTCGCGCACGTATTGGTACCTTTGATGTTGATCTATTCTCTGAATTTTTTCAAGGCTTTGTGAATCATGCGCTGATGACATTGCATATTGATAACTTGAAAGGCAAAAATAGTCATCACCAAATTGAATGTGTATTTAAAGCCTTTGCACGTGCACTACGCATGGCTTGTGAAATCGATCCGCGTGCAGAAAACACTGTTGCTTCAACCAAAGGAACTTTGTAATGACCCGTATTGCCCTTCTTGATTATGGCATGGGAAATTTACACTCTGCTGCCAAAGCCTTAGAACACGTTGGCGCAACAGTAGATGTGACCAATGATCCCAAACTGATTGCCCAAGCCGATAAAATTGTCTTTCCTGGTGTCGGTGCGATGCGTGATTGTATGCAAGGCATGCATGAAGCAGGCATTGATGACGTGGTACGCCATGCTGTATTCAACAAGCCTGTGCTGGCGATTTGTGTCGGTATGCAAGCGTTAATGCAACACTCTGAGGAAAATGGCGGTGCAGATGCACTGGGTATTTTTGAAGGTGAAGTAAAGCGTTTCCCAGATGTGGCTGGTTTAAAAGTACCGCATATGGGCTGGAACCAAGTACATCAGGCAGACCCAAGCCATCCCATGTGGAAAGACATTGAGCAAGATGCACGTTTCTACTTCGTACATAGTTTTTATGTTGAACCGAAAAATGCCGATCTTGTCGCTGCAACCTGTGATTACGGTCTAGAGTTCTGTACTGCAATTCATCAAGAAAACCTATTTGCGACTCAGTTCCATCCAGAGAAAAGTCATACCGCAGGTTTACAATTGTTGAAAAACTTCGTGGAATGGAAAATCTAAACCCATATTTTTAAAGATTTTGAAAGCTCAACTCTGGTTGGGCTTTTTTATTCATGATGGGCTTTATTTTTGCCTAAATGCCGAAAAGCGATTAAGCTGAATTTAAAATAAATGACTGTATCAATCCTTATGGAAGATCTTCTGCTTCAACCCCTCCCCAGCAAAGAACAAATTCAGCAATTGCCTGTCTTTCAAAATCTTCCATTACAACAGATTCAGGTGATTCATTCGCTACAACAATGCCATGCCATTGAACAAGAACTCAAAACTTGTGCCCTATTCGGTTTTGACAGCGAATCTAAACCGACCTTTAACAAAGGTGAGGTTTCAACTGGCCCACACCTCATTCAATTGGCAAGTCGTGATCAAGCCTATTTATTTCAGATTAGTCCCGCAATACTTGAATTCCTAAAACCGATTTTTGAAAATAAAAATCAAATGAAAGTCGGCTTTGGTTTAAAAAACGATGCTCATTTATTCCGTAAAAAAGGCATTGAACTGCATAATGTGATTGAATTATCTAAATGTTTTTCAGCATTTGGCTTTAGCAACCCAATGGGGCTGAAAAATGCTATGGCGCTTTTATTTCAAGTCAATTTCCCCAAAAGTAAAAAAATAAGCACCTCCAACTGGGCACGAAAAATACTGACCCCACATCAAATTGAATATGCAGCGGCCGATGCTTATGCACCTGTACTGATTTTTGAAGAATTATTACGTTTGGGTCTATTGCCCAAAACCATGACCCGTCATTTATTCAAATTAGGCATGCAGCCAAACACAATAAAAGCTGAAACTGATGCTTAGAAATTTGGCAATATTTTGCTAAGATTGCACCTAATACATTCTTTATAAGATTTGGCTAGGAGCGCAAGCATGCTGATCATTCCAGCAATTGACCTGAAAGATGGCAAATGTGTCCGTTTAAAACAAGGTCGTATGGAAGACGATACCGTATTTTCTGACGATCCCGTTGCAACTGCACAGCATTGGGTCAATGAAGGCGCACGTCGCTTACATTTGGTCGATTTAAATGGTGCTTTCGCAGGTACACCGATTCATAAGCCTGTGGTTGAAGCCATTGCACGCGCACAGCCAGAGCTTCCTATTCAAATTGGTGGTGGTATTCGCTCACTTGAAACCATTGAACACTATTTAGATGCTGGTGTATCTTTTGTGATTATTGGTACTAAAGCTGTGCAAGATCCTGCATTTGTTGAAGAAGCATGTAAGAAATTTGCAGGCCATATCATTGTTGGTATCGATGCCATGAACGGTATGGTCGCAACCGATGGTTGGGCTAATATCACCGATATTAAAGCCACTGATTTGGCAAAACGTTTTGCCGATGCTGGCGTATCGAGCATTGTTTATACAGATATTGCGCGTGATGGCATGATGCAAGGTGTGAATATTGAGCAAACCGTTAATTTAGCGACGTATTCAGGCTTACCTGTGATTGCGTCTGGTGGTGTCACCAACCTTGATGATGTACGCAACCTCAAAGGTCAACCGGGCATTTTAGGTGCAATTACTGGTCGTGCAATTTACGAAGGGACGTTGAATCTTCGTGAAGCTCAATCCTTGTGGGATAACGAATCTCTCTAAAATCAGAGATGCTAAAAAGAGGTCTTCGGACCTCTTTTTCATGCTTAAAATTTAGTACACCACATTGCGAATAAATTTGACGGTTTTGTCACTCCAGTTCTGATAACAATATTTTACTGCGCTGGAATACACCAGTGAATCTCCTGCTTGCAAAACCTTTGGTATACCCGCCACATCTAGCGTTAACTGCCCTTCAATCACATACAGCATTTCATGCCAGCCTTGTGGATCAGGTTCTGCTTGATACTGCTCTTTGGGTTCAAGCGACCATACCCAAAGCTCCACGACTTGTTTTGCCGGTATCGATGTCATCAGCTTAGCAAAACTTTCTTTGCTTTTCCCTTGCCATGCCAATTCATTGATCACGGCTTGATCCTGCTGACTCAGGGGGCTGACTAATGTGGCAAAATCGACTCCTAGTCCACTCGCAATTAAACTCAGTTTGGCGAGACTAATGTTATCCTGACCCGATTCAATGCCAGCAATCATACGACGGCTCACCCCAGCTAAATCAGCCAATTGTTGCTGGCTTAGGTGCTTTAAATCTCGAAAATAGCGCACATTATGGCTGACATGTTGTAAGACTTGGCTGTGCTGACTCATTCTCTTTCACTCTAAAGTAATGTGTATTATATTGCACAAAAGATAAAAATGAAGCAATATATGTGCAATATACTGCACAAAAATCACCATGAATCAATCACTCAAGCTACAATCCAAAGCACCACAGATTGCCCTGATCCTGATTACCCTCATTTGGGGGGGCACATTTTTAACCGTGCAATATGGTCTAAATTTTTCTAGTCCGATGTTTTTTGTCGGCTGCCGTTTTGCGGCAGCCACGCTGGCTGTCGGACTGATTTCCCTGTCTGATTTAAAAGGCATGACCAAACAGGATTTGTATGCAGGTAGTTTAATTGGCTTAACCATTGTTCTCGGTTATGGTACACAAACCATCGGCTTACAAAGCATTAGTAGCAGTGAATCGGCTTTTTTGACTGCACTCTATGTCCCTTTAGTGCCGGTTTTATTATGGCTGCTTTTCCGTAAAATACCGCATGTCATGACTTGGATCGGAAGCATTTTTGCTTTTGTCGGTCTGATCTTTTTAACCGGTAATGGCTTCCAGCAAATTTCGTTAAACTTTGGACAAAGCTTAACGATACTCGGTTCAATCGCCATTGCATTAGAAATTATTTTCATTGGTTATTTTGCAGGAAAGGTGAATATTCAACGTGTTACCGTTATTCAACTTGCCGTGGCCTCATTACTCGCTTTTGCCTCGATGCCATTGGTCGGTGAACACCATCTTCCTGATTTTTCTTGGATATTGGTTGCGATCACTGTTGGATTAGGATTAGCCAGCGCACTCATTCAGCTCACCATGAACTGGGCACAACGTTCTGTTGCACCCTCACAAGCTGCGATTATTTATGCCGGTGAACCTGTTTGGGCAGCACTCTTTGGGCGAATTGCGGGTGAACGTTTGCCTATCCTTGCTTTATTGGGTGGCTTACTGGTCGTCGTTGGGGTGATTTTAAGTGAGTGGAAACCGAAGTTTTTAAATAAAACATGCCATAAAAAAGAGTTCCAATAGAACTCTTTTTTATTTAAACATTCAAATCAAACTACTGATACATCGCTTGATTATCATTCAATTTGATAATGCCGCGAATGGCACGATAGACAATCCAAATCCAAGAAGTTGCAACCACTAGAATACAGAACGTGGTTGCAATCAGTGCAACACCTGCGAAAAGATCGGCATTTTCACCGGTAAAAAACAAGAAAAAGAATGGAATAAAAGCAATAATATTCCAGGCTAAATACCACCAAAAGGTGCGAATTTGCCAAGTGAAGTGACTTGCGAAAATAGAACCACGGACATCACTGCGTTTGACATAGTTAATAATTAACGCCACTACAGCCAACAATCCGCCAGAGAAAATAGCAATAATATAAAGGACATAGAGCACTAAAGTAAGCGTACGATTAGCATCTTTGTCGATAGAATAATTCATTGTTATACCTTTTAAAGTCGTCATTCTCTTTTAAAACTTCAGCACATTTAAAGGAGAAATGAGCCATAGAATCAAAAGAATGTTTAACGCTATGGTACAAAAATAAATCTTTCTAAACGGTTGTTTTTCTGTTTTATGTCGCAATTTTTCCTGTGCCAGCCAAGCTGTAGGCCAACCGCCAAGAAAAGATAAAATATGTAAAGTCTGTTCAGGTACACGGCGATTGCCCTGTAGCGCCGCTTCCTTATCTTGTGCATACATCCAATAGGTCATGGCGTTAATAATACTAATAAACAACAACACCATGCCATTGAGTAATCCAGCGATGCTAAAAACAGCCAGTGCCAAGATATAAGCAATACAGGCGATTTGCATTGCTTTTAATTTTTGTTGTTGCTGCCCATTTTCTTTTTTAAATTTTGTGATTTTTTCCTGCATTTGTGATGCTTTGAGATAGGTCGCTTGTTGTGCACGGAAACGTCCCTGTCCATCCAGTAAGACTTTGTATTCAAGTGCACACCCCACAATAGGGCGTGGTCCTTGACGCGCAAAATCTTTAATATGTAAAAATACGCGATCTTTCGTAGCATCATTCGGTTGAATAAAGCCATAGCCTTTGTCATCAAACCATTCGACTAAGCGACCCTGATCACGCATGTTCACTTCCCTATTTAAGCCGTAACAAACTTTAGTCGTTCTATAAGCATATTACGCATCTCTTGTGGGTTTTTCTGCAAAATATCACCCCCAGTTCGTCCCTGTTGTGTATTTTTTTGTGCGACTTGTAAACGCATCAACCAGAAACGTGCTGCTGCCACAGCCAAATAGATTTCCAAGCATGCTTTTTCATCATCGGTTAATGGACGCACCGTTTCATACGCTGTTAAAAAAGCCTGCGCTTTGACTTCATTTAAATGCACTTCAGGATATTCGGTACAGAAGTCATTTAAAGTAATGGCAATATCAAACAGAAACTCATCTTTATTCAGTTCGTAGAAATCTAGAATACCGTTGAGTTGATTGCCATTAAATAAAGTGTTATCACGGAATAAATCAGAATGAATAAAACCTTTAGGACGATTTGGATAGACCGCAGTCAGTGCATCATACAGACCAAGGACTTCACTTAATAAAATAGCATCCGCCGGATTTAAAGTCGGTTTTAATTCTTTAGCGACTTGTAACCAATAATCATGGTTGCGATACTCTGCACGTTCAAGCGGAAAGTCTTGCAAAGCCACATGTATTTTCGCCTGTGCAATCGCAATGGCTTCTGCCTGTGCCAAAGTCGAAGGCATTGGATGCTCACCCATCATTCGCGGCGCAATTTGTGCAGGCTTGTCTTTAAGGCTATGAATCGCTTTACCCGCATAATTTAAAGGTACGGGTACGGCCAAACCATGTTGAGCTAAATGCTCAAGCACAGGAACCAACTCCGCTGCCCCCTGCTCATCCATCTCTTCAAATACAGTCAGTACATACTGCTTCGCATTTTTATCAACCAAAAAATAGTTTGTATTTTGGATACCGCCTTGAATGGGAATCAGATCAACGACCTCTAATCCATAAGGTGCTGCAAAAGTCTGAACTTCCTGTAAAGTCAAAGTGGTATAAACCGACATAGAAAACCTGCAAAAAAACTTACATAATTTTGCTAGAATACCTGCTCCCACTATCAAGGTGTAGCACCTTCGTGGTGAAGTTTCATAATCGACTGTTATTTTTGGAAAAAATTATGCTTGCTAAACGTATTATTCCTTGCCTTGACGTAGATAATGGTCGAGTAGTGAAAGGCGTTCAATTCCTTGATATTCGTGATGCAGGCGACCCAGTTGAAGTTGCACGCCGCTATAATGAACAAGGTGCAGATGAAATTACCTTCTTAGACATTACCGCAACATCGGGTGGTCGCGATACGACTTACCGTACGGTTGAACGTATGGCAGAAAGTGTATTCGTTCCATTAACCGTGGGTGGTGGTGTGCGTAAAGTCGAAGATATTCGCTTATTGCTCAATGCCGGTGCAGATAAAGTCAGCATTAACTCTGCTGCGGTGTTTAATCCAGAGTTTGTTCAAGAAGCGTCACAACGATTTGGTGCACAATGTATTGTGGTGGCCATTGATGCTAAAAAAACCGGCGAGAATAAATGGGAAATTTTCACCCATGGTGGCCGTAAACCAACAGGGATTGATGCGATTGAATGGGCGGTGCAAATGGCCGATTTCGGTGCAGGTGAGCTGCTGATCACCTCGATGGATGCTGATGGCACTAAAGCGGGTTATGATCTGGCTTTAATGCGTCAAATCAATGACCGCGTTACCATTCCAACCATTGCTTCTGGCGGTGTAGGCACCTTGCAACATTTAGCCGATGGCATTTTAAAAGGTGGTGCAGATGCCGTTTTAGCCGCATCCATTTTCCACTTTGGTCAGCACACCATTCCTGAAGCGAAACAATATCTTGCAGCTCAAGGCATTGAAATGCGTCTTTAATAGACCCATTGATCATGAAGCTAAAAAAAGAGTGTTTAAAGAACACTCTTTTTTTATTGCCTATACAAAATATAAACTCTGAATTCATAGTGCTACTTTGACTGGTTTTTATGCTGATTCTGCTTTTGTTCAGCAAATTTATATTTAAGTGAAGTACAAAAACCAGTCATCTTATTTTGGCTACTTGCTATCTATCCCACCATACAAAAGATTGAAATTCAGCGATCTAACCAGCAATATTCAGACGATAGAAAAAGTATGTTCAGCGCATTTTTTGAATACCTGAATAGAAAATTTTAAGATAAAAAAAAGGAGCCTTTAAGACTCCCTATAAACTCAAAAAACGACAGCGCGTGGTTTCTTGCAATCTCTAAAACATAGCATAAAAAAGATAGATCTGACCCAAGCAAGTGATTTTGCAACTGACTGGAGCAGCAAATATAGATTAAAAAATCAGCACAATATTGACCATTCGTGCCAAAAATATTGACAAATCGCGACAATAATACCAAAGCAGGCTGCATGATTCAGCAGAGATCAATGCATCAAATCAACGCCATTAAACGCAAAATCTAAGGAAAGCTATTTTTATACCTCGACCTTTAGCTCCAATTTAGACACTTTTTCTACCCATTTAGCTGGAAAATAACGTTCTGCCACAGAATTAAGTACTTTTGAAAGCGGTTGCGGAAGTGCAATGCCCAATGGATTTTGTTCTTGTAGATTTTCTGAAGAAATGACGCGTGTCCCCAAAATATAATCAAACCAAGGCTTAGTCACACACCAATTGGCATCCTGATTTGAATTCATATGATGGTCATAGTGCCACGGGATTTTTTTTATTGCCCAATCTGGCTCTAAATGGGCACGACGATGAATGTAATAATAATTACACGCACTATAGACCGCAGCAGCAGCCATTCCCTTCGATACTGGATAAAACAATACACTGGCTGCGCTAGCCACCACAGCTACAGAAATGATTTCATTTTTAGTGCGCCAATTCGAAATTCCTTCGACGTAGCCATGATCATTAAAATCTGTTTTACGCACTTCACGATGGTGTTCCCAATGTGACTTCATACTGTCTGGTACGGGGCTATAACGTGGTTTTCCACTACGATGCGTACCATGCAAAATATACTTATGCGCCACCCATTCAAAACCATTGGCCACCACCAGTCCAACCAAAAAACCTTTCCACATTTTCATTTACTCCTTATATAGTATTGAATATAGGTGATGAAATGTGCTAAATATTGACTGTGAAATGGAACTTCATTGACAAATTACGACAACAAAAAGATTAAAGATTAAAATGCAGCAATTTAAGGATTATACAGGCTCTGTCTACGGTGGACTTGGACATTTACTTTATGCTTATAGCCAAGCCAAAGGCTTAACTATTTCTGAAAAACTGCAACAAGTTCAAAACTTAGAACGCTTTGACTACAGTCTTTGGCGCGACTTACTGACAGATATAGAACAGCATGTTCAAATCCCTGCACTGGGCTTAAATATTGCTGAATATGTACAACCGAAACATCTGGGGATCATTGCTTATATTGCACTGTCTTGTAATACCTTAGGGGAGGCTTTGTATCGTTATCATGACTTTCATCGCCTGCTTTACGATGGTAGTCCTTTAGAGGTCAACATACAGGGGGACTATGTCGCGATTAACTGGGGCAATATTCCCTTCAACCTGACCACTCAAGTGACCAATGAAATTGCGATTGCATTAATGCTGCAATTTCTTCGCCTTTTTATGGAATTTGAAACGGTTCATATCCATGAGGTCCATTTTACCCATCCAGCGCCCAAAAATGTTGCGCTATATGAGCAATATTTCGGTTGCAAAGTCCGCTTCTCCCAAACGATTGCTCAAATTATTTTACCCATTCAAGAACTGGCAAAACCGTTTCGTCAAGGTGACCAAACCTTACAGCAATTGCTGATGCAACAAGCGCAAGCCTTATTAGAAAAACTGCCTCATTCCACACAGCTCGATCAGCGTATTCAACAGGCTATTTTAACCGGCTTACAAAAAAACCTGTATCAGATTGAACCCATCGCCAAACAGTTAAATATGTCAGTACGACAACTCCAGCGCCACTTACAACAACAAGGCACGACCTATCAACAACGTATGCAAGAAGTTCGCCATCTATTGGCGGAACAATATTTAAGAGATCCGCATTTAGCTTTACAAGAAATTGCGTTATTACTGAGTTACTCGGAACAAAGTGCTTTTCAACGTGCCTTTAAACAGTGGACGGGTTCGACCCCGCAACAATGGCGCAAACAACAAGAATAAAAATATCTCATCATGTTGTGATTAATAAATGTTTCATTTTCGATCAATAAAAGGTCCTATTTGATTCTTTATAGGCACTTTTTCTGATGTTCCACATGGAACACTGTGATCGCTAAAATTTTATAAAAATGGATTTTCAATTTCCTGTTCATCTTGACGCTCAATTTTTTCAGGCAAATTTTGTTCATTTTCTAAAGCACTCACCACATCATTTAAAAAGGCTTGTAAAACTTTAGCCGCCTGTAAACCGGCCTGATCTTTGGTGAGCTGCAAATTACCATAAATACTGACGCAATCTTCTTGATTTTCCAGCGTTAAATCATGAATCGCATGTGATGCTGTCGCATTTTCAAAAGGTTTAAACATGGTCTGCTCACTGATCTTTATTGTTTTTAAAAAAGTAGGATGATTCACATCACCCTACCGAAAAATAGCTTACTTCAACAACTGTAAAATATATTGTAATAATGCTTCAATCAATTGTTTCACAATGGCATCTTGGGTATTTGGATCAATCGTTGCTGCCCCATTCTTGCTTGCATCGGTTTGGGTCGTATTCGAAGTAGCAGCCACAGATGAAGATTTAAAATCTTTTTGTACCGCGGTCAGTTGATCGGGGCTGACATCTTCCGCACATTGGCTTTCAGCATCCCAATGTGAATAACTAATTTCTTTAGTGGCTTTAACCGCAGTCGCAGTCAACGGCAAATGATAGGTATTGCGTTTTTGTTCTTCGGTCAGTTGTGGGAACAAATTCATGCCCAATTGTTCTTCCAAATAACACACACTGACAATTTTGACCTGTAGTGAATTATCGTTAGGTGCATAGTAGGCACCAATTGCACCCGTTTTAGGAATATAAACCGCTTTAAAGACTGCGGTTGGAACAATAACGCCCTTGCCAATGGTTTTTAATTTTTTTGCTGCAAAAACAGGCCCCGTAACCACATAAATATCATATTTATGTTTAGTGACCATCGCACGGGTGGCTTCTTCTAATTCACGCCAAATTTGTTGATTATTTTTCGGTGCTTGCGGCACCATATTGGCTAAGGAAAAACTATCACTTTGCGCAGCTTTGGTCGGCATATCGGCATTTGGCGCCATATGCCCACGGTCATAACCTGAGGCTTTATAGTCCGACAAAGTGGCACGGTGTTCTGCCTTTACTTTGCTTTCTTCATGAAAACTATCTTCACGCGGAATTTTTTGACTTAAGCGCTGCGGCGTCAATGCTTCAGCAACCCATAACGGCGTTTTAGAAACACCCGAATACATCACGTTGAAACCATTAAAGCATAAGGGATAGGTATTTTTATTGAGGCTTTCTTTGGCTAAATAAGGTGGAATATCACGATAAAACTGATCTAAACAGGCCGAATTTGATGACGATGGCAGTGAAACAAATTGTTGGATTTTTTCTTGTCCGAAAGCAATCGCAAAACTACTGGTCGCCACTAAACCTAAAATAATTTTTAAACTATTTTGATTTAAAAGTTGAACCCAAGACTTACTCGTTTTACGTTTCTTAATTGCCATTTCTAGATAAACACTCATTTTTCACGAGCTTAACAAGCAAGTAAATTGAAGTATATGTAGCCAAAGTTATTTGTTTAACAATTAAACAATATTTGACCAACAAAAGCACAGTTGTTGTAACAGTATGTCTAACTTTCTACAGCTTTTATAAAGACTCTTAATGGCTTTCGGTATGTTTGATTGAAAAACTGATCAAAATTATGACAAGGTAAAAACAAGCAAGATTTCAAAATGATTCTATCTACGGAGTATTTTATGCACGCTAAGCTGTTCGGTTTAAGTCTGATTACAGGATTGATGAGTGCAACGGCATTCGCAGAACCTGCCATTCAAGCGGGTGATTCTTTAGAAAGTTTATCTAAAGTGAAAGTAAGCACCACTGTAAATGGTCAAGCAGGTTCAATTCAAGATTTAGTCGCCAGTGGTCAAATTCGTATTCTTGATGCTAGTCAAGCACTGACTGCTCCCACTCAAGTCGGCACTGAAGCAGAAATACCAAACCATTCAACTGTAAATGCAACGACAGCACAAATGGCTTCGCCTGCTGTAGAACAAGCCAATGCTCCTGCGATTGAACAAACGGCTCAAGTTGCCTCTGAAAATGTAGAAGCAATGCAACCCAATGCTGAATTAGCCGCACAACAAACAGAACAAGCTTTAAATCAAAAAGCGGCTGCACCGATGATTTCATCTTCTGCTGAAACTCCGGTCAATGCGGCAGATCGCGCGCAAATTGATGTCACCCAAGAAGCTGTTGCTGCTGCACCTGTAAATGCTGCTGACACCATGATGACCAATGACGCCATCGCTGCTGCACCTGAAGTCGCACAACCCCATGATGCTGTACAAGCTGCACCCCAAGCAAATCTTAGCGATGCACCAGTCAATGCTTCTCCTGAAGCACCGATTGCAGAAACAACAGAGAACTGATCACCCTGTGTTGAGCTTTATCCTCCAATAAAAAAACCAAGGCATTCACCTTGGTTTTTTTATGTGCTATTCAGTTGATAACTAAATTTCGATTTGACTGCCTAGCTCGACCACGCGATTCGGTGGAATTTGATAAAAATCACTGACTGGACTGGTATTTCGTTGCATGGAAATAAACAGTTTTTCACGCCATGGAGACAATCCATCTCCAACTGTATGAATCAATCGATCACGGGAAATAAAGAAGCTGATTTGCATCATGTCAAACTCAAGCCCCAATTGTGCATAGGCTTGCTGAAGCGCTTGTGGAATATTGGGTTGATCTTTAAAACCATAATACATCGAGATTCGATAGAAACGCTCATCCAGTTTTTCAACTTGAATACATTCCTCTGCTGCAACATAAGGAATATCGCGAGTGATCACGGTCACCATCATATTCAATTCATGCAGCACTTTATTGTGCTTAATATTATGCAACATCGCATGCGGCACAATATTCGGTGTACCGGTCAGGAAGACTGCTGCACCGGGAACAAATTGTGTTTCAGCACTCATGCCAATGCTTTTAATAAACAGATCAATCGGTAATGCATCTTTCTCTAAACGCACCAAGACAATTTCTCGTCCCATTTTCCATGTCATCAGAATGGTATAGACCGCGGCCCCAATTAAAATCGGCACCCATCCGCCCGCAATAATTTTTAACGATGTTGAGGCAACAAAGATTAAATCAATGAACAAAAATGGGATCGTAAAGAGCAGGACTTTCCACACTGGCCAACGCCAGAAACCATAAGCAAGGAACGAAATTAAAATCGTACCGCACAGCATGGTCATGGTCACGGCAACCCCATAAGCACTGGCTAAATTGGCACTATTTTCAAACAATAAAATCAGGATCACCACGGAAATAAACAGTACCCAATTAATGAACGGCAAATAAATTTGACCTTGTTCAACATCCGAGGTGTGATGCACAGTTAAACGGGGTAAATAGCGCAGTTGAATGGCCTGATTGGTCATTGAAAACACACCAGTAATGACCGCTTGGGATGCAATGACTGCGGCAGCTGTTGCCAAGCCAATCATTGGATATAAACCCCAATCTGGAACCAGCATATAAAATGGATTGGAAATTGCCTCGGGGTTACGCAGTAATAGTGCCCCCTGTCCTGCATAGTTAAACAGTAGACATGGTAAAACAATAATGAACCAAGCAAGGCGAATAGGTAGGCGACCAAAATGCCCCATATCGGCATATAAAGCTTCACCACCAGTCATCGTAAGGATAACAGCCCCCATGGTCAGGAAAGCAACGTAGGGTTGATGAACAATAAAATTAAAAGCCCAATGTGGACTAACCATCGTCAATACAAATGGAGTTTGAATAATACTCCACACACCCACTGCACCAATAGAAAGAAACCAAGTCATGGTTAATGGGCCAAAAAATTTGCCCATCGTGGCTGTACCATGCCGTTGTACGAGAAAGAGTCCTGCCAAAATACCAATCGCCAAAGGCATGAGCCATTGGTTAAACATCGGCGTCGCAATACTTAAACCTTCAATTGCAGATAGAACAGAAATTGCCGGTGTGATAATGCCATCACCAAAGAACAGGGATGCACCAATAAAGCCTAAAGCAATCAGATAAATCTTTCTATTCTCAGCAATCCGAGTGGTTCGCAGATTCAATGCCAGCAAGGACATAATCCCACCTTCACCATTATTATCTGCACGCATGATGATGGTGACGTATTTAAAACTGATGGTCAGCATCATGCACCAAAAAATCAGCGACAGAATCCCAAGAACTGTCGCTTCAGTAATAGCGAGATGTGCGGTGAGGAAGCATTGCCGAAGGGCATACAGTGGACTGGTTCCAATGTCTCCAAATACAACACCTAATGCTGCTAAGGTAATTGCAGGCAATGCCGCTTTTTTTGCGGTACTTTGCATATATGCGTCTTCTAATGTAGACATAATTTTGCCGAATAATATCATCGAGAAATTTTTTTTGCTCTAAATCAATTGTTTCAACTTGGCAGATTTCATTTTTTTGGTTATTATCGCGGCCGAATGGTGAGGTGTCCGAGTGGCTTAAGGAGCACGCCTGGAAAGTGTGTATACGTTTGCGCGTATCGAGGGTTCGAATCCCTCTCTCACCGCCAAAATCAACTTCAACGATGTATCGTGGAGTCCTAAAAGGCTTAAACTCAAAGGGTTTAAGCCTTTTTTGTTGTCTGTAACAATGACATTCCATATATTGCGATCGGGGTATATGTGGGGAAAACCCATGCGAACCCATTAAAAATAAGAGGTGCTTTAGCCTTTTATGAATCTCCTCTCTTAGATACTTCTATGTCACGTTTTGGCAAAATTAGCATTCAAACCATCAACATGGTGGTTTTATCAGCAAAAAAATAATTCATTCGGTCTCTTTACCCCTAGCTCATTCGCAAATATCAAAATTATTGGTCTTATATTTCTGATTATGAAATCCATATTTCAAATTTGGTATAGGCAAAACGAGTTTCTTTAGATTACGTTATAAGTGGTACAAAAAATGCTTGGATCGTACCGAACTTTTTATAAGGAAAAATGATGAAAAAGACACTTACGGCACTCTCATTAAGCCTCGGTTTATTATTACCCTTTTCAGCTTTTGCTAAAAATAATGTCGTGGTGATTGCCACAGGTGGCACGATTGCAGGTGCAGGAGCCAGCTCCACCAACAGTGCAACATATACTGCGGCCAAAGTGCCTGTTGATGATTTACTTAAGGCCGTTCCTCAAATTCAGAACCTTGCCAATGTCACGGGTGTACAAGCACTGCAAGTTGCATCCGAAAGCATGACCGACAAAGAGCTGTTAACCATTGCACGAAAGGTCAATGAACTGGTGAAAAAGCCAGATGTAAATGGCGTCGTGATCACACATGGTACGGATACCTTAGAAGAAACAGCTTACTTTTTAAACTTAACCGTTCATACAGACAAACCGATTGTGGTCGTGGGTTCAATGCGCCCACCTTCAGCCTTATCTGCGGATGGCCCTTTAAATTTGTATAGTGCTGTTGCTCTTGCGGCCAACGATAATGCAAAAGGCAAAGGTGTTTTTGTGCTCATGAATGATGATATTTTTGCAGCACGAGATGTCACCAAAGCCGTGAATATTCACACCAATGGCTTTGCGAGTCAGTGGGGCGCGTTAGGTACACTCGTCGAAGGTAAACCGTATTGGTTTAGAAATGTCGCGAAACGTTTTAATAACACCTCTGAATTTAATATTGAAAATATTCAGGGCGATGCTTTGCCTTTGGTTCAGATTGTATATGGTTCTGGCAACATGATTCCCGATGCCTATACGGCATATGCAAAAGCAGGAGCGAAAGCCATTATTCATGCAGGTACGGGTAATGGATCCGTTGCAAAAAATATTGTGCCCACTTTAAATGAGCTACAAAAACAAGGCGTGCAAATTATTCGTTCATCTCGTGTGCCACAAGGTTTTGTATTAAGAAATGCGGAACAACCAGATGACCAATACAATTGGGTCGTGGCGCATGATTTAAATCCACAAAAAGCAAAACTACTGGCTGCACTGGCCCTCACCAAAACCAAAGATGCAAAAGAAATTCAGCGCATGTTTTGGGAGTATTAAGATTTAACTCAACTGAAGAAAGTATTTACGAATACTTTCTTCATTCATCATTTTAAAAATATTGATCGGTTGATCGAAAATTAAAAAATAACAGTCCACATCTTTTAAAATAAATTCAAGCATTCGCTCAATCATGACAAGAGACCATAAAAACTCAAAAAATATCATAAAGCTGCAATATTTCCATGATAACAATCATAGGACAATGGCTTAAGTCGAATCATAGAAGCGCATTGAATACATAGAAAACTGCTATTCGGGAGTAAATATGAATACCAGCAATAATTATGTCAAACAAATCAAGAATGCTAAACGTGGTGGTTACACCCCGACCATTGCAAAAGATATTAACAAACATAAAATTCAGAAAGCCATTCGACTCATTGATCAATGGAGAAAACTGGCCAACGAACTAAAACCACAAATGCAAATCGATATGGCCTTAACCCTAGAAGAATGTGCGCAAGACCTCGATCAAATTTTAAGGCGTAAATCCCTCTGATAAAATTAAAAGCTTTCTGACTTAAACTTAAGTTGATTTTTTAATGCTTAAAAATAGCTGTGCAATTCAATCGTTCACTTTTTGGCTTGCAATTTCAACCAAATTCGCTATTATTCATCCAACAACGCCGGCATAGCTCAGTTGGTAGAGCAACTGACTTGTAATCAGTAGGTCCACAGTTCGAATCCGTGTGCCGGCACCATGTTATACTTAGCCTCACTTTATCGTGGGGCTTTGTTGTTTTTGCACGTTCATTTTAAAAATCCAAGTTCATTTTAAAAATCTAAACCATATCAATCTAAATCACATCATCATTACGGCGTGTTCTTTTTTGCACTAATTTGCACATATTGCACCAAACCATCAACATATAGCTTATGGCATAACTTTGCAGTCATTTGAATTTTAACCGCATCTAAACTGAACTGAGGCGGTGGCAATCGCTGAATATAATGCGAAAAGCCATATAAAACCGCTTTAGATAAATCAACAACTTCAATCTCGCTAAAATCATAACGCTGCAAAGTTTGTTCTAGGACGGATTGCATCATTAAATCATCCAAATTCACATCGGCCGATTTTAACAACCACTTATATTTTTGCTTTTGTAAGGTGGTTAAAGCCGACCATTTTTCAGACAAAATTAAATAATGAAAACCCAGTCTGCCCTTTGCATTTAAAACTGTGCATACCGATGCTAAAAATGAATTTAAATTTGAGTGATACGCGGCATCGATACAGAGCACCACGTCAAAAGCAGCTTTGAATTGAATTTGTTTTAAATTTAAAAAAGAGTGTTGGTGAATTGCCGTAAGGTGCGGAAGATGCTTTTGAATTTGCATCATACAATTGGGTTGTAATTCAACCGCTTCAATATATTGCAGCTGATATTGCTGTTGCCACAAAGCTAAGCTCGCGCCCTGCCCACAGCCTAAATCGAGGAGTTTATCGGTCAAAGTTAAATGTACGGCTTGCGCCAACTGATGAGCCAGTTGACGGCAAGCTTGTGGATAGGATGATGTTGCATCATCCCAATATCCCAAGTTGCTCCAAGCAAGCGCTGCATCATCTCCTAACTGTTTTGCATTAATCGCATATTTATGTTGTGGAAAATGCTGACGAATCGCTTGAAGCCATTTCATGTGTTTTAGTAGCCAAGTTGTGGGGCAACCTCAACTTTAGGTTTTAATCCAACAAACGGCAATGGTGCATTAAAAATTTCTGCAATATGCATAGCGGATGTCACGGCTGACTCTAAAATAGGTAAACCATCACAAGACCATGAACCACAATAGAACACTTTACGGTTTGCATCTTTATGGCGAGCTTGTAACTCTTTATTTAAAGCCACAGTTTGTGAGTCGACCACAGCACGGGTTAAAGTCACGGTTGAAATGATTTTTTTAGGATCAATGTCAATCACCGGTCTCCATGTTTGGAACACCGCTGTTTTACCCACTAAACTTGGTTCAACCGAATTTAACCACACTGTAAATTGTTGGCGAGTAAATTTACGATCCATCATATAACTGAGTACCGCCCAATCTTTACGTTTTGGCGGCATCACCGTTTGATCGGTATGAACAACCAATTGACCTTGCTCAAATTTAAATTGCTTTAACAGGGCAATATCATCCGCAAATTGCTCAGCATTTAAGAAATCTTCAATTTTGTTGGTCGGTGTTGCCACAATCACCCGATCAAAAATGTATTTTTCACCCGAGGCATTTTCAACCAGCACGTGATTGTCTTGTTCTTTGACTTGGGTAATCGCAGAACCATTATGAATTTGAATTCCTGCAATCAATTTGTCCACCAACGCAGGTGTGCCGCCTTGCATACGCAATAAAGCATCGCCATCAGTCAATTGACGCAAGAAAATCAATAAGGGTTTTGCTGGCCATTCGCCAATGGTTTTAGAACTACAGGTGCAAATGGTATACAGCACTGGCATAACCACGCCATGCCAAAACACCTCTTCTATATCATTGTTATTAATGAATTCAGCCAGCGTGATTTCTTGGTCTTTTGATTTGAAAAATTTAGCGATAGCCGTTTTAAGTTGCAACATGCCTTTGACTAAACGCCAACCGTACTGTTGAATTCCTTTACGATTATTAATAATCGGAAAATTACCAATACGACTACGGGTGGTGGTTAACCATGTTTCAGTACGATCTTCAAATAGCCAACTACACGCCATATAGGTACGAACAGGAAAAGTTTTGATCCCTAAATAAGTCGCCAAACTTAAGGTATTTTTCCATAAATGAGGGTTCATGACGCGCAATGGCGCATCAATTAAGCCACCTTCAAATTCAGTACTATGGCTATCCATACCACGCCCAGGCAATGCTTCAAAAATCGTAATGCTATGCCCTGCATCTTTAAGAATTCTTGCGGTAGCTAGCCCAGCCATGCCACTACCAATAACTGCAATATCCAAAATTATTATCCGTCAGTTATATAAGATTACTGAAATTATGAACCAAGCCGGATTAAAAGGCGGTATTAAAATATTCCAGAATCTATCTTTTTAACAAAAGTCATCATCATGAATTTCGGCCAGATATTTATCCTTCTTGGTACAGAAAAATACCAATTAAAAACAATAAAATAACCATATTTATTCATATATTTAAATAAAAAACATTTAAAACCATTAATATATATTAACCAATTTTATAACGATCGTTTTACAAAATCTTAAAATATGATTATCATAATGAGTCTGGTCACTTGATCAGGACATCATAATTTTTATAGCAAATAATGATGTAAATAAAGTAAAAACAACAAAATCGATTTCGCAAAAAGCCCCTAAAAATTTAGGGGCTTTTTTATTTTTGCACCAACGGCTTTAAAGTCAGGATTAGCCTGCCACCGCTATTTCACCAAACTCTCCACTATTCAAATCATTAAATGCTTGTATGATTTCATCTTTAGTATTCATGACAAAAGGACCATAGCCCTGAATAGGCTCATTTAAAGGTTGACCTGTCAGCAGTAAAAATTTGCTATCTTGCAAAGCCTCTAGTTGAATATCGGCTTCGCCATCTTGAGCAAACAGCACAATCGAGCTGTCCTGAACCTTTTGCATTCCGTTCACTAACATTTCACCTGACAACACGACAAGCAAAGTATTGTGATCGACAGGTACATGAATGTGATGGGTATGTTCTGCTTTTAACTCACCATCCCACACATTTACAGGTGAAAAAGTTGCAGCAGGACCGCGATATTCTAGCTGATCTGCCATATAACGACCTGCGATGATACGGATATGCCCTGCACTATTTTCAAGTTCAATCACAGGAATTTCTTGTGCTTCAATGGCTTGATATTTAGGTGCGGTCATTTTATCTGCTGCAGGTAAATTAACCCAAAGCTGTACCATTTCAAACAATCCACCGCTTTTAGCGAATTCCTCAGAATGAAACTCTTCATGCATTAAACCTGCACCCGCAGTCATCCACTGTACATCGCCCGTTTTAATCTGACCACCGCCACCACTGGAGTCTTTATGTGACACTTCGCCTTGATAGGCAATAGTGACCGTTTCAAAACCACGATGCGGATGTGAACCCACACCATGTTGTTCGCTGGTTGGATTAAAATGATACGGCGCAGCATAATCCAATAATAAGAATGGGCTAATCGCTTGACCTAAACGATCATAAGAAAATAAGTTTTTAACAGGGAAACCATCTCCAACCCAATGCATATTTTGATTACGATAAACGCCAATAATTTTTTTCATCTCAAACTCCTATCTCTAGGAAACAATATGAGTACATATTAGTCTTTTTAAATGCGTCAATATAGTGAAACACCAATACACACCATCTCATTTTTAGGACAAAAAAGGACTTTTATTTTTAATCATGCTTCTTTTTCAAGTTCAACCCAACTAATTATCCCATAAACAATAAAATGAATCTCAAATCACCGGCTTTATCCACCCTCATTATCTCATTAATATAAATTTACCCCAGAACATCTAGAAAAGAAGTTCAACTTCTCCATAACACTATTTACGAGGCACAAGAAATGGGCAAACCATACGTTCGTTTAGACAAAGATAATGCAGCTGTTTTGTTAGTCGACCACCAAACTGGATTACTGTCATTGGTTCGTGATATCGACCCCGACAAATTCAAAAATAATGTTTTAGCCCTTGCTGCAGCGGCGCAATATTTCAATCTTCCAACGATTTTAACTACCAGTTTTGAACAAGGTCCAAATGGTCCTTTAGTTCCAGAACTCAAAGAAATGTTTCCAGATGCACCTTATATTGCTCGTCCCGGTCAAATTAATGCTTGGGACAACGAAGACTTCGTCAAAGCAGTTAAAGCAACAGGCAAAAAACAATTGATTATTGCCGGTGTTGTCACAGAAGTCTGTGTCGCATTCCCAGCCCTTTCAGCCTTGGAAGAAGACTTTGAAGTATTCGTGATTACCGATGCGTCAGGCACCTTTAACCATTTAACTCGTGATTCTGCATGGGATCGCATGTCAAATGCTGGCGTACAATTAATGACTTGGTTTGGGATGGCATGTGAGTTACACCGTGACTGGCGGAATGACATTGAAGGTTTGGGTGCTTTGTTCTCCAATCACATTCCGGATTATCGCAATCTCATCAACAGCTACAACCAACATTCATCGCAAAAATAAGCTTTGTCTGTTTTTCAAAGGCGATCTTCGGATCGCTTTTTGATTTTGTTATTCTACCCCCTCAATCATGCGACTTTTTTCAGCTAGAATAATGACTTCCTTGCCCAGTTTTGAGCGTGATGTATGCATTCATTTGATGATTATTATTACTTTTTTCTGGTGGTGAAATACGCTGGATTTAGTGCCGCAAGTGAGGCAAGTAATATAACCAAATCAAAATTGAGCAGACGGATTTTAGACTTAGAAAGTCAATTTAATGTCAGTCTCATTCAGCGTTCAACACGCCATTTTAAAGTCACCCCTTTAGGGCAAGAATTTTATGAGGAATGTTGCAAAGTCATCGCCCAGATTGAATGTGCCAATAATGTATTACTAAAACAAAAAAGTGAGCCTCAAGGCTTAATCAAAATAAGCTGTCCTTCGGTCATGATGCATTTTCAAATTCGTACATTGCTCAATCAGTTTCTAAAAGATTATCCCAAAGTACAGATTGAACTCGAGCTGACCAGCCGCCGTGTTGACTTAATTCATGATGATATCGATTTAGCCATTCGTACCAATTTTCAAGCCAATGAAGACTCTAGCTTGATTGTGCGTGATGTCATTAAAACCACCCATTGCTTGGTGGCAAGCCCTGAATTACTCAAAGGGCGGCACATCCAACATTTCACAGAATTACACGAATTCCCAAGTGTGGTTCTGGGTATGCAAAAATCACAATATTATTGGCATTTAAACAATCGTGAGCATGGTGAAGTGATTGATATTCCACTCCAGCCACGGATTAAAAGCAATGATCTTGCTGGCGTGTATTATGCGGTATACGATGGATTTGGAATTGCCGATTTACCTTATTTGGCGGTTGAACAAGACATCAAGCAAGGCAAACTGATTCATGTCTTACCTGAGTGGTGCTCAAATTTAGGCACCGTGCAATTGGTCTATGCTTCTCGTAAAGGACAGCGTTTGGTGATGGAAAAACTCATTGATTATTTAGTCGAAGGTTTAAGAGATTTAGCCAAAGATCATTTAGGTTACGCACTTTAAATGGATCAATGAAATAAATCAAAAATCCAGAAACGAAGTTCTGGATTTTTAGGCGAGTATTTTAATTTGAACTTAAATTTTACCAATCAAGTCAATTGAAGGCGCAAGCGTTGCATCGCCTTCTTTCCATTTTGCTGGGCAAACTTCACCAGGGTGTGCATGAACATATTGCGCTGCTTTCACTTTACGAAGTAACTCTTGAGCATCACGGCCAATACCCCCAGCATTAATCTCAACAATCTGAATTTTACCTTCAGGGTCAATCACAAAAGTACCACGGTCGGCTAAACCTTCAGACTCAATTAAAACTTCAAAGTTCTTTGCCAAAGTCCACGTTGGATCACCGATCATTGGGTATTGGATTTTTTTAATTTCATCCGAACTATCATGCCAAGCTTTATGGGTAAAGTGAGTATCAGTCGATACTGAATAAATCTCTACACCCATTTTTTGGAATTCAGCATAGTTATCCGCCAAATCACCGAGTTCTGTTGGGCAAACAAAAGTGAAGTCGGCAGGATAGAAAAACACCACTGACCATTTGCCTTGCATTTCTTTTTCAGAGATTTCAACGAATTCACCATTTTTATACGCCGTCGCATTAAATGGTTTGATTGCAGTATTGATTAAACTCATGAGATATTCCTCTAGCTCGTTTCTGGGATTGCTTAGGTTGTGAAGCTAGAATACGAAATCTTTTTAAATTGGTAAAACCGTACTTTTTTATAAAAACAATCGAAAAAATAGATTTAATATTTCCATCACGATGCTTTTTATCATCGCAAAACTCAATTCAAATTTAAGTTGACCATCGCTCATTTGTTCTGTAGATTTTGTTTTTGAGTGGACAATTAAAATGATGTTTCAATCTCTTCTTAAACAATTCCAAGCCCTCCCTTCTGGCACTGACAGCTTTAAACAACTCAAAAACCATTGCGAACAGCAAATCAAAACGGCTGACCTTTCTGTAGAACAAACAGCCCTGTTTCTAATTTATGGTTTTGCTAAAAATTATGTATTGCTATACGAAGATCAAGCGGTGACAGCTGATTTTTCCAATGTGGCCAAAACCCAGTTATTGACCTATATGCAACAATTGAATGCAGCCCTTGAAACGCAAGATAAAGCGCTTATTTTGGAGCGTTTAAATCAGGTGACTCAAGACTATATGCTCAGTTCTCGAGTTTTCTAATTCAATTTATTCATCGCTTATACCAGCAGTTACAGGTCATAAAAAAACCCTTTGTTCTCACAAAGGGTTTGGATGATACATGAACGTTTTTAGATCAGTTAGAACGGAAATCCATATACAAAAATAAAAATAATATATTTTTCAATAATATAAAACAAAAAAATAAAAAATTGTAAAGTTATCTAGAAAATTTACTTCTTTACAAGAAAAATCTTTCCCTTAACTTTACAAATTGTATTATCTAACTTCACAGGTAAAATTATTCATAAAAGGCAACTGCACCATATACATCTAATTGTTGAAATGGAATATCGGTAGCTCTAAGTCTATCAGTGAGATCACTAGAACAATCTAGGAAATCATCAATCAAATTGGGTATTGCTTCTGAATTATTAATAAAACTCAAAATTGTATTTTTATAAGCTTCAAAAAAAGGAAATCCTTTTGCTAAATTTATTGCATACACAGCTCCAAAAGCTGCTGTAGCTCTCCCCTCAACAGGCCATAAATTTGACATGGCTGCTTGATTATCTCTTGCTAATGCAGCAGCAAATCCAAGCCTTGGTATCAACTCATTTCCTGGATGTGTAGCGCCATCACATACATTTAGAAATAGTAAACGCCTCGCCTGATTCGATACAGTAACTGTTAAAAGATCATCTAAATTAATAAAGGTGTCACTACTAATCTGAATTGATGCTGCTTTAGAGGCAAAGTGATCATATTCCCCATGAGACATTACCCAAATTACTTGATAGCTCTCATTTGAGTATAGGCTTCTAAATTCCTCTATTGTTGAGGTATGGGAATTAAATATATCAACTGAAATTCCGACTTTTCCAAAAATCTGCTCTAGGATTTTTATTTCGATTTCTTCTGTTGCAGATTGAGCTCCAGACCACAGTGCTACACGTTCAATTTTTTCATCCTTCCTCGGTTTTAAAAATGATGCTGTCAAAGGCCAAGTATTATTTAACAGCTTCAATTGTATACTTTGAAAAGGGTAAGGCTTAGATTGAAAAATTATTTGTGACTTAGCATTTGTACATTTGGACTCAAGGAAATGACGAATTTCTGAAGGAAAATAGGATTGGGACATTGCCTCCTCTAATCCGTTTGCATGAACACTGTTCGGATATCCATAACGATCAGGTATATAAAGTTCTGTAGTATCCGCACCATTAACTGAAATTGAAGTACCATAAAAAAGATTTACCGCATCAGTAACATTCTGTAGGGATGCAAGACTGTCATGCTCTGTATGGACTCCATCTTGAGCAAAACAAATCCCTGAACCATATTCAGCAAATGAGCTCATCCAAATAATATCTTCTTCTTCAAGCGCAATCTGAGATGGTTCAACTGCTAACCAAATTTTCGTCATTAAGGTTATAAATTGGGTATTTTTAAATTCAATAGATAAGTTAGCAACAACCATCAAAATATCATTGAAATGGCGATCCGTATATCGTTGCTGCACACTGTCCTGATCTGTAACTTTGTTCTCTGCTTTAAAACTGGCTAATAAACCAACTATTTTTTCTTCAACTGAAGTATTATTTGGATTCCAAACAGTAACCAACATTTGAAGTTTTTCAACAGTGTTTAGTTCAGCATAATAGTTATCCAAAGTATACTGAGCCCAAAATTTCTGAGTTTTTTTACTTAAACGTCCAGCTAATGTAGCCAATGTTAGTGATATGCCACTACGCATTCTTTTTGATATAGCTTTATTTTCAACCAAAGATTCACAATAATTTGTAATTTCTTCCGCTGACTCATGCTTCACTTGTACTAACCAACCTAAAAAGCTACTAATTAAAAATGCCACATCGTCCGTATAAATATTAGCTTCTCGAATAATCCAATTAGTAATCCCAACGTATTGACTAGCAAGTTCTGGTAAAGCTGCTCTTCTTCTACAGTAGTAGTATAGTGAACCAAGCCAAGACACCATGTTTTCACTAAATTGATATGAGTTAGAAACCGATCTATCTGTAATAAAATCGCATAGTTTATCTGGATAAATGGGCTCACTTTGTTGACCTGTATAATTATCAGTTAAAGCTCTAACAATCCACCTATGCATTTCTGCTAAATCTTTAGATTGAGCACAATTACAAAGTGCATATCGAGATATGCAAAATCTTAAATAACTATTTATAAGAGCAGATCGATGGCCCCAATTAGTATGTACTTTTTGATACTGCTGAATACAAAAGTCATTAAACTTATCATTTTCTAAGGTTTGACGAGCAAGCACTAAATTTTGAATAATTTTTTTTATTACTACGAGCTCACTCATTTAAGTTCCTTTTTTCAGCAAAAATAAAAATCACACATGATATATAATTAAATTTCAAAAACTTATATAAAAACCTTAGATACAACTATTAAATAAACTATTCAAAACCAATCTATTTCCTTGATATGATTCATTATCTTTTACATAATAAAAATTAAAAAATGACTGTAAAACACTTGGAGCTGGCCTCTTAGAGAAATCATTTAAAAATAAACAATACTTAAATGGCTCAAAAACCCTATAAACATTCATCTCATCAAAGAAAAGTACACCACTAACATTATTATAAGTCTGAGTTTGCGTATTAGTATTCCATAAGTTTCGTAGAAGTTCGGTTTGTCCAGTCTCTGGATTAAATATTGAAGCTCCACCATATAAAGTCCTTTCTAGTAATTCTGGCATTTGTTGTAGGGCTATAGAAAAACTAGATGGCCGAAATGTTGTTGCGATAATATAAGGATGCTCAAGATCACCATATCTTTTTGCTTTTTTCTTCAGGCTTTTTAAAAGCTGAGTATGGAAATTCACCCATACAAACATTGAACTTAAACCTAAATCACTAGTCTCTAAAATTTCTAATTCAATAGAAAAAGATTCATCAGAATTTTTCCATACTAATTTAGAGTTTTTAATTTTTTTATTTATATTCCACCATTTTTTTATATTTCCCCTAAATTCTTTATATTCATCATGACTTAAACCCCTCCCATCTACACTATTAATATTTAAGTAATATTTTTCATCTCTCAAATCTCGAATAAAACTTTTGCATTCTTCAAGACTCCAATCATCATACTCTTGAACAGTTACTAACTCTAAGTAGAAACTTTCACCGCTTTTAAATTTAATAAAAAAATCTGGATGCTTTTCACTACCAATGACATTAGGGTGTTCTTCTATTTCACAATCCAATTGTTTAAATATGAATGCGACTAAAAGCTCAAAACAAACCGAATGAAATTTTTCCTCATCATTCTTTTTTATACGGGAAATAATCTCCGATCTTCCCTCTGCGCTGAATACTTCTAAAGCTTTATTTAATAAAACCCGAACCTTAACATGTTCTTCTAATGCAGATTCATCAATAAAATCAAAATGAGATTTAGAACCACGCGATTTTTCAGTGTTCGTCCTAACTTTAGTTAAATCAAAAATCATCTGAGCCCCTAAACATTTTCGAAATATTCTGCCTCCTAATCTTCACCTTACCTTGAATAAGAGCTTGGTTTAGGAAGTCCCCCTCTAATCACAACAACTATGATAGCTACTACTGATTGTCCTGTCTGATGAATAAAAAAATCTATATCATCTTCTACCACACCCACAGGAGTAGCCTTTTTCTCTGTACATTCAAGTACAGATAAGATGCCCACCTTCTTGCCTAATGCAATTGAATATGAAGCTGTTTGATTGAAGTAATTTGTAAAGTCCTTAGCGAAAAGAACTTTTGACTTTTCAATCTTCAGCTCTATTGGTATGCCTTTAAAAGTTAAATCAGTAATACCACCTGATGCTTCTAAATGGCTCTCTAAATGTTCACCAACTTCACTTCGATTACGTAACAATTCTGATATTTTTGTCTGAAATTGCTTTTCAGACATATTAGATTCAAAAGTACCCCCTTTTAATGCTTGTGCCGCAATATTACCTAAGCCTTCCAAAACAGTCATAGTATTTGCAATATCACTGGGATTCAAACCAGGAAATTCTCGCATTCTATTTCGGATTTTTAATAAATGCTGATCAACATGTGTAAAACCGGTACGAGGATTAGACTTAACATCTGTACCTTCTAGAAGTAGCCTACGATGTCCAACGATTTCAATATTTCTATAATTACTTGCATTATCAAACTCAGCTGCATAAAGAAATTCATATGGTCTTGAACCAAATGAATGCGCTACTTCTAGCACAGCTCGACCTGTTCCAGTAAAGCTAAAAGGTCCATTGCCTTTAGGTCTCGCGAACTGAAAACTTGGCAACCAACCTTTTTCACGAATATCAATTGTCACAGGTGTTAATGTTAATAAATTAGCTCCAATAGGCCAATTTGAAACACGAACCTCTATTGATAAATCATAAGATACACCTGGTTTTAGGTAGTTATATTGTTCAGCAGGTTTGCCATCTATTTCGAACTTTAAAAATGCTACAGTGGACTGCAACTTTTCAGATGCATTATTTTTTTCATTTGTGTAGTCACTTTTATTAAAGATATTACTTCGAGTATTAGCAAATAATAGAAGTGGTAGCTCCCATTGGCTTAAATATTTTTGCATTCCAGCTAATTCAGTGACCGCCTGTAAGGAGTCGACATTTTTCAAGAACTTTTGCAAATATGAATCCATTACATAACTTAGAGAATGATCAATTTCTGATGCTTGTAATTTAGCAGAGGCAAGAAATCTTTGAGCATCGAACTCAGCTTTACGTATAGCCTGTTTCCATTCTACTAATAATAAAAAAATAGAAATTGCTGTATGGAATGCACGATACTGATCTTCGATATTTCCTCGACCACATTGCGAAAGAACGCCACCTAATTGATCAATCGCTTCTTTAAATGCTATTAATACATCTGAAGTTGGATTAAGTACATTAGGAAGAGCTTCTGCTATCTTAGCTTTTGAAGAAAATGCTTGGTGAAAAATTGCTAAGTTTGGTTCGTTCTTCATGCTCTTTCTCCAACTCCAATAATAGGTTATGCCATTGCTCTAATAATTCCGAAAATTGTCTATCACCGTGTATGGATTCCTCAACCTTCAAAGCAGTTAAAATTAGCTCTATTTGTAATCTCCATTGCTTATTTCTATCCTCTACTGGAACACTTGATAATAGCTCCTCAGTATGAGCACATGCTTCCGAATATTTGCCAGATTTATGTAGTACAGTGATATAAACTAAAGCTTCAATAAAATTTTCACTAGAAAATGGCTTTAGTGAAGTTAAAGCATTTTTAATCTCTTGTACGCCATTACTAAGTTCATTTTTTGAGATCTGTAAAATAATTGATAAACATCCATCAATTGATATTCCACGTGTGTATTCACTTTGAATTGATTTAAAAACAACTTTCAAGAAATTAGGAGCTCTTCTAAATCTTGCAGATAATTGATCTGTAGCTTTGTATAAGGCATCTCCTTCTAGCTTTAATAAGATATTAGATAATATCTCGCCCCATTGACCTTCTATTTCCTCTAAAGATAAACAAAGAGATTCATATACATCAATACAATCAACGAGGAAATCTCCATCTTTGCCACTCTGTGCATAAATAAGAATGAGATTTAAAAGCTTATCTCGAATTAAATATCTTTTATCCTCAGGAAATGATCTTCTCCTCAAGATCCGTGCTGCTGCTTTATGTACTATTACAAATTGATCCATCAATAATATTGAGAAAGCTTCAAAAAATAAATGTGGAAAATTTTGAATTAACTTGTATGGTACATTCTTCCAAGCCTCTACAGCTCTGGCACGTACTAATGCACTTTCATCCATTAAAGCACTATACCAATCTGCTAATACAACTTGTAAGCTCTCAACCCCAGTTAATAACTCAGAAATATGAGTAATCATATTTCCACGCATATCATCTTGAGTTGAAGGTATAGTTCTATAAAAATCTAAAAACTCATTCAAACCCTCAATGCCTCTAGATTTTGCACCAAGTGCAGCCCATTTTATTAAAAAGCCTTGTAGATTATGGACAGAGCTTTTTTTGTTCTGCTGATCTAATTTTTCATAAAAATTTTGAGGGACATCAATTATTTTTTTTGCATCAAGATCTTCATACTTTTGACTTAAAATTGTAGCTGCACCAATTAAATCACTAAATTTATCAACTGCTAATTGCTGAAAATCTTCGTTACAGTAACGAAAAAACTGTATAGCATCACTCATACTATCTTCTGGATGATTTACAGCACTCCAAAGCAATCTGTTAAAAGCTATTCTATGAGATTCACCAATTTCAGATTCCTGATTAAACCTAGAACTCAGTATATTATGATAAATAGAAGCAGATTCGTTTCTCACCGTATCGTTCTTATCTGCTAAATATTCTTGAATAAGAGTATCTGTGTGCTGAGGAAATTTCATTAACAACTGTAAAGCACACTTTCTAAAATAATATAAAACAGTACTTTCTTTTCGCTCTTCAGGATGAAGTATATGCCTACGAAGCAATGTAGATATAACAGATCTTGAATATTTTAATAATAACTTATCATTATCTAGGGCTAAGAGAAGTTTAACAGCAGCTTGCTTTTTAAAAGGATTACTATCTTTAATCAAATGATCTATTTCAGATTCAATATCAATAGCTCTTTCTTGGGCTAGTCTTCGAATAGGTTTAATATTTATTTCTTTCTCTTTGCCGTAACCGAAATGCATAGAAGGAGGATCTTCAATCGCCATTGAGGTAAAACGATGTAAAACTTTAGAAAATTCATCTCCTACAAGCCTGTCTTGATTAGACAAAATTACATCAACAATCAATTGCTCCTCTTGGGAACTCTTCAATAGAAACAGAGCAACACGAAATTTTTCATTAGGTTCTAAAGCGGCTTTTAGCAAAGCTCTTGCCGCATGAATCGAGTAAGGAAGTTGCTCAGTAAATATAGAGTTGAGAAGATGTTTAATTACATTTTCAGTAAATATCTCTGGTGCTAGGTTTGCCAGTTCTTCTAATCGAGGATCATCATATTTAACTTCATCTTGATCAAGAATATCTAATAAATCCAAAACAAACGACTCTTCATGTGAAAGCTCGAATCTTAATAAAGCTCTTTCTTCTTTTCTTTCCTCTTGTCTTTTTTTTCTTTGCTCTATTTCATTATCAATCTGTTGTTGACGTTCCTCAATTGCTTTCTCTCTAGGATTGATAATCTCTAAAATATTTGGGAAATTTACTGGAATTCTTTTTTCACAATTCTTGCAGTTATTCTGATAAAAATCATAAATAGAGTCTTCTAATAACCAGCTATATGATGAGTTAGCTTTAGAAAATTTACATTGCATCCCACTATGTCCAATTGGTAGACCAGTAGAAGCTTCAATCATTCCTATACCACCAGAACGTGAAACCTCAGCATGTGTACACCAATTATTCAAAAGAGCTTTGGCACGAAGATTACTTTCACCAGCTTCTATTGCCGAGTGCATTTGCTCATCAAAATCATCATCCATTTATCTTTTATCTCCTATATAAGAACTTATCCTATTAATTTTCATAATTTTATATTAAATAATCATACTTATTAATCGATTATTCCATATTCAGATTTTATTTTTCAGTAGGTATTTCTATGGAAGTAAATTTATAACTGGTATATCAAGTGCCTTAGCTAATTCATATACTTTTTCAATAGTCACATTTACTTCACCACGCTCTATACGCCCCATATAACTACGATCTATATTACAAAGTAAAGCTAGTTTTTCCTGTGATATTTTTTTTAGTTTTCTCTGTTCCCGAACCTTCAAACCAAAAGAAACTGTGAGTTCTGACATATTTTGAATCAACTGTTCAAAAAACAGAACTATCACTATTTGAGGATTATATATCCACGGCTTATAATCCTCTTTTTATAGATTTGAAGGGTACATATACATGCAGTTTCTTAAAATGCCGTTGTTTGAAGTATTTCTCCCCGTTATTAAATCAAATTCAATTCAAAATTGGAGTACAAATGACTTCTGGCAAGGTATGAAACTTTCGAAAAAAGAACGTAATCATTTCAATCGTCAATGTATGTATCGGATACTCAGAAAACTAGTTGAATTTGGTTTTTTGCATAAAGAAATCAATGAGTATAATCCTAGGCTTTCCCTTTTCACTGAAACAAATAAGATAAATGAAATCAAATACTTGAATAGTAAAGAAGCTGATGTTTCTAAAATAAAGATTGAAGAAACCAAAGTAAGTTCTGAGATTTTATTTTTAGAAAAACAAGTTGAGAAATATAGAAAATTAGAACTAAGTTTTCCAAATATCAAAAACAAGATATTTGATGCGAAGGAAAAATGCTCATCTCAACTCATTGAGTTACGAGCATATCAGTCTGCTCTTAAGAGCGTTATAGCTTCTTAAAAGAATCATTAAATACGCCCCGAAAATGGAATTTCTTTATCAAATTCTTTAAGAGTCTTTTTGGTAGTAGTGTGACTAGGTAAGACTGCTTCAGGATGAACAGGCTTATCAACATCGATCATTTGTATTCCTCTTTGCCGAATATGATAAGCAATCTGCTGCCATCTCTTTTGCCATTTCTGCTCTTTCTCTTCAAAGTTACTGATTTGTATTTTTAAAGCTGCTACTTCAGCATTTAATTCATTAATAGTTTCATCTAACTGTTCCTTTGACGTTACTTCGCCCTTCGATAAAGACCGTTTAGCCACATCATAAGCTGCTTTAATTGCAGGCTTTGTTTGCATTGATTGACGAGAAAAATGGAACTGACTTTCTAAAATTGCCCAAGTTAATTTCGAACCAAGATGCCCTAAACCCCACTTATTAAGCTCACGAATGATTCTTTTTTCATCATGTTCAGTCATACGTTGAAACTTATTAGACATTTGAGATTTCCTTTAAATAAGCTTTGGGATCAAACTCGACTACACCATTGTCTTGTAGCTGCTTTGTGAGGACATTAATTTTCTTGTTATTATGCAACTCCCAATCTAAACTTTTCTTAATGCGTTTTGATTGCTTTTGCTCCCGTACAGCCTCTTGTGCATGCATGGTAATAGCAAGAATGCGTTTTTGTTCCTCTACACGCTGCTTATCATCTTTAATCCATACATAATCTTTACACTCAGCAGAACATTGTAAATGGCGTTCACAGGGTAATTGAGAGAAATTATGTGTACAAAGTCCTGTCCCTACATCATGAACAGCTTTGACCCTTGCCGCTAGTACTGCATCCTGAATCTCAATGGGTAAATTAAAAATCTGCTCAGCTAGCATTCCTCCAGCTTCACCATTTTTTAACTGCTCTCTAATAATGAGAGCTTTCTTTTCAGGGCTAGTATGTTGATAGGCTTTTGTATCTTTAGGATCTGAGCGACCAAACCATTCCGTTTGTAATAAATCTGATAGCCCGCCTTCATCCAGCATCGTATTTAAAGTATGTCTGAAAGCATGCGTAGTAAATTCAGGAAGATCTTCTAAACCACCATACTCGGCTACTAGATCATCTATATATCTTAAAAATGTAGTTAACATTGAATGAGAGCATTCTACAGTTAGCCAATAAGCTACACTTTTACCACTAGACATTGTGTAATAACGTAAAAACATTAAATCATGTAGAAAATAACTTTTTCCAAACTGATCTATATGTAAGGCTCTTAAACTTTGAGGATTTAAGTTGTGCCTACAATATTGTTTCAAGCCCTGAATAGTTGTATATAGTTGACCTGAATCTTCATCTTTAAATACCAATCCTTCCATCGATAATCGGCTATTTTTGCCCAATATGCCTTTACTGATATTTAATAGTTCTAAATCCTTTTGAAACAGTTTTTCAGGGCAATTATTTAAGAACCTTCCATCAATGCCTTGTGATCTATGCATTTCTAAAGCTGTTTCTCTACAATCTTTAGTAAGATATTGAATTTCTAAAATAACCTCTCTTAATAGATCTAAGGTTTGTGATGGTAGATATAATTTTCTTATAGGCGTAAAGGTGTTGCCCTTAGAGGATTTCCGAGGGAAATATTCTAAATAAGCTACACCATCTTTATCAGCTTGAATTTTCTGATAAGGCAATAATGAAAGCTCTGAAAATCTACGGCCAGTACAAGCGAAGAAAGTTAATAATAAAATATAAAAACGATATTTATGATCTTTCGGTACATTTTGATATAGCTGCCCAAGTACTTGAAAGACCACAGGTGGTAATACTTTTTCTTTTGTTATCAAAGTATCAGGGTCATCTAATCTTTTAGTACCAACAGCATTCACTGATTCAGGTCGCTTTTGTTTTGAATATTTATAATTTAAGAAATTCTTACATAAACCATTTGCATCTAGATGCCCTGCAAACTCCGCAGCCAACTTATGAAAACTATAGGCTGATGACTCTGAATAATCTTTTGAAATTTCATCACATGCACGGTCTAGATCCTCTCTAGTAATATTATAAATAGAGGAATTACGCTGATTAATAAAATAAGCAATATAAGCAGCAACTGCTACAAACCCTCGTTGATTAGATAAGTTTTGGTGTTTGGAATGTAGCCTTAATAAAAATAAAGCTTTTACTAATTGTTCCCAGTCCCCTCCAATTCGTTCTCCATCTAATTTAGGTGGATAGCTGAAATTCATTGTGATTGAGAGGCTATTTCTACCACTTTGCTGTAATAAACGCCCACCAGTGATTTCCCAAACTTCTTCATCCCACTGAATACGTTCAAATCCATCTAACTTTAATAATTTTGCTTTAGCAATAAGACTATTAAAATTTACTTGGCGATCGATTTGTAAGCTTGTTAAAAAAGGAATAACTTTCGATTTTCTTAAAACTTTTTCAGTTCTCATACATATTCCTTTTTACAAGCTTCTGCTACCTGTGCTACGGCAAAAATCACTTCATCTAATTGGATTCCTAAACGGGCATTCTCATATTTTTCTAAACGCTCATTTCTGCTGTTAAGTAGGCTCTCAAGCACATACTCATGGTCAGCGTGCCTATAGGGTTGAAATTTTGGGCATAAATAACATGAAAAAGGGGGATCTAAATGACATATAGAAGATTTACCACATACTCCGATATCTTCAATCTCACTCTCAAACTTATCTCCTTTAAATACCAAATATTTTTCAGGATTATCGCCATTAATAGCATCTTCCGAGGAATCAATAATATCTCCTGAGAAATAGCTAAGATATTGAGAAAATCCTTTAGCAATTGCTTTATCAAGCTGAATAACAATTTTTCCTGCTAACTCAAAATAGACATGGACATGCTGAGTATCTGTGTGGTCCAAGATTCTAGCCAGAGCAGCTTTACTGATTCCTTCAGCAGCTAAACCTGTTGCAAGGGTATACCGAAGTCTTCGAGCTGTAACATTCATTAACTCCTTTGTCAGAGGAGAAATAATATTGTGCCTTTTTACAAATCCTTTAATTAGCGATGTGATCATTGAAGAGGAAAAGTTATAAGCATTTTCATAATCACCAGACAATATCGCAGCTTCATTACCTTTTGTATTCAAAAAAATTGGCTGAGGATTTGGCAGCTTTTTACCCTCATGATAGAGAGCAGTATTAATTACATTATTGACTTTGATCAGGTCATGAATATATTCTGCGAAAGCTGGATCAAGAAACTCCTCAATGTAATCATCCCGTGGATTGAGTAGCCTCTTCTTAATGCGTGGAACTCTTAGAACGTAAACAGAATCATCTGATTCAGGTGTTAAATTAACAAGATCAGAATGTCTTAAATAAGTTAGATTGGCTGGGTTTCGGCCATAAGCAATTGAAAGAGCTACAGCAGCTTTTTCTTGTAAATGTTCAAATTCTTGACTCTGATCTTTTTTTAAAGCCTGAATTAAGAGAGGAAGTTCGAGACTATGATTTAAAGGTCCTGAATCTCGATCTTCCATCCGCACAGCCTCTCCCTTGGGATTGCCAGGAATAGACATAGATTCAAGAATCTGAGCATAGATAGTCGAAAAACCTAACTCTGGATAATGCTCGGCCCCATACAGATACCATTGTATTGGTCTATACATCGCATAAAGCTTGTGTTTATCCCTTGCTACGTTAATAGCATGTTCATAAAGACTAATTAATCCAGATTCGACCTCACTTAATTCTGAGTCAGAGTATTCTTTATCATTTCGTAAAATCTCTCTCCAAACATCATGAAAATGATGAGCTCCTGCATGCGTAGAAACCCTTTCAATTTTTTCTATGATGAAAGATTTAAGTACCCATTTTAAATTTTCATTCGTAATTTTTGAAAAATCTAATTTTGGACTAAAGGTATCAATAGCGTAAGGTAAATTCCATAAATCGCCTGCTGTATTTACCCTTTTACCTTCACGGCTAATAATAAAATCCGGAATTTCTCTCCAACCATTTTCCTTAGCAAATAAATCATTTTGCATAGTTTTAGATTCCGAAAATCTCACGTTGATACTGTCCTAAATATTTATTGGCTTCTAATTCAGTTTCTTTAAATGTATACACATCTTGAGAGGATAAAGAACTGTCTCCCCTCAAATAAGCTAATGCTTTTTTCCTATTATCCTCTTCAATACCTGCCTCTCTTAACAATCTTTCCATTGATGCTGAAAAAGTATGCCTTAGTGCTTTTGGGCTAAACTTAGCTGGCAAAAGGTTAGCATGTCTTTCTCTCAAAATTTGAAAATATTGAGTAATAGATGGAAGGGAAAGAGGCGCTCCCTCTCTATTAAGAATTAGATAATCCCATTCAAGATTTGTTTGATTTCTTTCATCCAACATCTCTCTCCATTTTGTAATGTAAAGATCTAACTCTGCTGCGAGAGACTTATCATTAATCGCTAGTGTTCGCCCATTTCTCTTAATGAGGGGTCTTTGCTTCCTCTTGTCCTTGATATCAGGAGCACGACGATGCACTCGTATAGAAGAGATACTTCCAAGCTGTACATCCTCGACTCTCAAACTGAGTACCTCTCCAGGACGCAAGCCAAAGGAGAGCATTAGCATCACCATAATATAGTTTCTATATTCAATCGGATTCTGACTTTCTACTTTCGGCTTAATCAATTTAATAAGATTTGATTGCTCATGACTGGTTAAACCCTTAGCGAGATTCTTATTTTTAGGAGGAGAATTTATAGAACAACGATCAAGCAAGGAGATAAGCCTTGTCTTATAGGTGAAATAGTATTGATAGTTACTAGAAGTAAAAGGCAAAGTTCCTATATAAACTTCTAAATACCAGTTTAAAAAATCTTTTATCGTATTGAGTTTTTGGTTAAAGGTATCTGGACCCACAGAAATCTTAATAATTTTATGTTTTTTCTCATGATTTTTTCTCAAAAATGGGGCTAGACTTCCAATAATTTCTGCTTCTGTAAAAAGTTTCTTTTGCATCAATCGTTCATACAAATCAATCTTATGTAATTGCATCCATTCATATAATAATTTTATTTCTCGTAAATTTCTTAAGCGTGTATTAGAACTTGAATTTAACTTAGACAAAATAAATTCATTTGGTAAAGGTATAGGCATGCCTTCATCATCTAACAATATAGGTATTAACTCTCCTGAGTTATGAAAGATTTCCTCTATATCCATTTGATAAAAACTTCTAACTTAGACATATCATTTTTAGCACATTAACTTAACAAAATAAATTATATATGCACTTTTAACTTAACATTTTCTATAGTTAAAAAAATAGCCTCTCTTATTTACAAAATAAAAGAAGCTATTTTCTTGTATAAATATTTGACTTTAAATAAATTAAAGTAAATTTTACACTAAATAACTTAACAGGTTATTTCTATATATGATTCAAAACGGAAGATCATCATCTAAATCAGCTGGTGCAGGTGCTGAAGGTGTTGCTTGAGGTGCTTTAGGCTGGAAACCAGCTGGGTTATTGTTGGCATAACCACTTTGCTGGTTGTTATTAAAACCACCTTGATTATTGCCATAACCGCCTTGGTTATTATTGTTGTTATAACCTGAGTTAGCGCCACCTTGGTTATTGTTGAAACGCGGTTGATTATAACCCGCGTTATCACCACCCGTGCTTTGCTCACCTTGCTGACGATTACCACTGTCTAACATTTGCATTTGTTCACCACGAATTTCTGTGGTGTAGCGTTCTTGACCGCTTTGGTCTGTCCACTGACGCGTACGCAACGAACCTTCAATATAAACTTTAGAACCTTTGCGTAGGTACTGCTGTGCAATTTCACCTAAGCGGTTATGTAACACAATACGGTGCCATTCCGTTTGTTCTTTGCGCTCACCGGTATTTTTATCCGTCCACGAATCGCTCGTTGCAATTGAGAACTGAGTAAGAGAACCACCATTTGGAAAAGTTTTGGTTTCAGGATCTTTGCCTAAAGTTCCGACTAAAATAACTTTATTAACACCACGCATCAGACGTATTCTTCCTATTTATTACTATGTTTTACTTTATAAGAGTTATGCTTAAATGGCTACCTCTTTACCTAACAAGTGCGTTAAATCTTGTCGTGCAGCATCATCTATTTGCTGTTTATCGACTTTAATATACGCAACCTGTTGGTCAGGCATGACCACGACTTCTTCAATACCACGAATTGCCAAAAGTTGAGAAGTCCATTCATCCGTTTGTTTGCTTTCAGGCAAACGAATCACTAACGATGACAGATAACGCGGCTGAACCAAGCCAAAACTAATCAGTAACCAAACAATGGCAATTGCGGTCAAAATCCCCCAACCCATTGAGGTATTGTTTAAAATTAACAGTTGCCCACCAATCATACCGCCAAAAAATGCGCCTAAAAACTGGCTACTGGCATTTACGCCCATGGCTGTTGCTTTGGATTGAATGGGTGCAGACTTGGACAACCAAGAAGGCAATAATGCTTCCATGACGTTAAAAGCAATAAAGAATAAAGCGAGTCCTAACAGTAAGATGTATTTCGATTCAAAGCCAAAAATCAGTACCAATAAACCTAAAACAATCCCACCAATTGCGGTTAAGAAAATACCGCGCATTTTGCGATATTTTTCCGCCAAAATAATACTGGGAAAAGCAAAAAATAGGCTGATCACCAATAAAGGTAAATACACCAAACCATGACGAGAGAGTGGAATATCCGCAAATTCGATCAGTTGTGATGGCATATAAATGAACATTGCGGTGAGCAATAAATGCAGCGCAAAGACTGAAATATGCAGACGGTTTAAATCACCCATTTTCAAGACTTGTTTTAACTGCGTCACGTAGCCTTGCTGATAATTGCGATGATGACGCGTCACTTTAGGCACCAACAGCAACATTGAAATTGCGGCAATCCCCATAATCGTGGTCACCCAAAACAGTCCAGAAATGCCGACCAAACTGGTTAACCAAGGCCCAAGACTGAAAGCGACCATAAAGGACACCCCAATACTCATGCCCATAACGGCCATGGCTTTACTACGTTGTTCCTCACGCGTGATATCGGCAAGCAATGCCATTACCACCGCAGAAACGGCACCACCACCCGCAATCGCACGGCCAATAATCACGCCATAAATGCTCTCAGACATTGCAGCAACTGCACCGCCAAGCGCAAACAACAATAAGCCTAAAATCACCAAAGGCTTACGGCTAAAACGGTCTGCCAGCAAGCTAAATGGAATTTGTAAAATGGCTTGGGTTAAACCATATACACCGACAGCTAAGCCAATCAGCGCAGGGGTTGCACCTTGATATGACTGTCCTGCCACAGAAAATACAGGAATAATCATGAACAAGCCTAGCATACGCAGTGCAAAAATACTGCTTAAGGCAAAGGTTGAACGACGTTCTAAAGCATTCATCATATCAATAAGCTTGGTTTTATGAGTTTAATTTCGATCGACTATCCTACAACATTCGTATTACAGATGCTGCTTTATTCCAAGATGAGCCACCATAAAAAAAGGCGCATTTTCATGCGCCCTTATTGTAACCGTTTTTCTTAAACAACGATTAACCGATCCGTTCTTGACGCTTACGATATTGAATTGAGGCAAAGATTGCCCACACAATAAATGCCACACCAATTAAACCTGTGACCACTTCAGGAATATGTACGCCTGTACCACTTGCCAGCATAATAAATGCCAAAGCACCGATGGCATAATGCGCACCATGTTCAAGGAATACATAGGCATCTAAAGTGCCTTTTTCAACGAGGTAAATGGTCATTGAACGCACGAACATCGCACCAATCGCGAGACCAAGCATAATGATCACCACATCAGAGGTAATGGCAAATGCACCAATTACACCATCAAAACTAAACGATGCATCCAAAACTTCAAGGTAAATAAAGCCACCCAGACCGGCTTTAATCACACCGGTTGATGCACCACTGGCATCATGACTAACGGCATTACCTTCTTCATCAATTTCAGGTTCACCGCCTAACAAGTGACTCAGCACTTGCACACCGATGTAAACCACAATGCCCCAAATACCCGCCATAGTGACCACTAAACGCGTTGCTTCATCCACATTTGCAGCCATGATCAATAAGCCAATCAATGAAAGGAAGACTGACATTGCAGGAACATTGGCTAGATTGGATAAACGTGCTTCAAGCCATCTAAACCAGTGAGTATCTTTTTCACTATCAAAGAAGAAATTCAGGAACACCAACAATAAGAATGAGCCACCAAATGCTGCAATTTCAGCATGATGTGCCATCAACTTCTCTGAATAAAGCAGAGGATCATTGATCGCCATTTTCACCACATCCAGCATGCCCATGTCCGCAGTGACTGCAACAATCACAATCGGGAAGACTAAACGCATACCAAATACGGCAATCACAATACCAACAGTTAAAAAGATCATTTTCCAAAAATGATCCCAACCGCGTAGTACCGAGGCATTCACCACGGCATTATCGAAAGAAAGCGACACTTCCATCACTGCTAAAATGGCAGTAATGGTCAATGCCGTGAACATGGTCTTTAAACCTGCTTCTGGGCCATGGGTATAACCCCAATATGCAGAAATCGCCAGACACACGATCGTAAAAATGATTGAGAAACCAAAATGTTTCATCATGATAGATCGACCTATAGAGAAATATAATATCAATTGAATTCGGTAAAACTTAACAACAGTGCGTGCTTAAGATTTTATGCGCACAATTATGACGACTTTTGCAGATTAAGCCAAAGTTCTTCGGATGATTTTTTGGCATACACATGCACTATTTATTGTGTGTCGTATCTTAGCGCAATAACTCTTGCTATAGTCCCCGTCATCTGTAAATTCTTCTTTTCATTAGGATGACGACATGAGCTTTTCTCAAGATCTATGGCAACGAAATTTAGCGTTATATCAAAAGACTTTAGCGCTGCCATTTAACCAAGAGCTTGCTCAAGGCACATTAAGCAAAGAGGTGTTTAGCCATTATGTGATTCAAGATGCGCATTATTTACTGGCTTACGGTCGTGCACTGGCGGTTTGTGCTGCAAAAGCTTTTACCGCCGATGATGTGATGCAATTTTCTGAAGCAGCAAAGATTGCTATTGTGGTTGAGCGCAGTCTACATGATAACTTTATGCGTGAATTTGATATTTCTAAAGACCAATTTGAAACCACGCCGCTGACCTTGGCCTGCCATCATTACACCTCGTTCTTAACCGCGACGGCATGGTCTGAAAGCTATCCTGTGGTGTTGGCTTCGTTGCTGCCATGTTTCTGGATTTATGCAGAAGTGGGTAAAGACATTGTGGACAATTCAATTGCGAATAATCCATATCAAGCGTGGATTGATACCTACTCAGGTGAAGATTTCAATCAAGCGGTACGCAATGTGATTACGACCATTGATCAAGTCGCTGCACGTTGTGATGCTGATACCCTAGAAAAAATGCATCATGCTTATACCACGGCTGCCAAACTGGAATGGTTATTCTGGGATAGTGCTTATGATCAAAGACAGTGGTTAGGCTTGGATTAATTAATAGTTATACAAAAGACTGATCACAACGGAGTCTTTTCATTTTAGACCAATTTTCAATGTCAACCTTCGGTTCGACCTACTTTTCTTTCGGGAAAAGTAGGCAAAACCATTATTACTATCTGCAAAACTCGGCAATATTCAGCTCCTATCCAATTCATTGCAAAAACATTACTTATTCAATGTAGTCCTGCCTCAAATAGTTGCAGATAGCCCTGCCGCGATAGCAAATGTTTTTGATGTTTTAATTTTTCTCTTCACTAAATCTTTACTGCTGAAACATCTGCCATCCATAAATCAATCCTGCCGCAGCGATAATCCAGCACACGGTAGCGATACCTAAACATGACCACATAGACATTTTTGTTGCCAGCATATACACCATCAACAAATAAATGGCATATGGAATCAGAGACCATAAACCAAATAATGCTGTTTTGCGTAAAGCCTCTGCCCCCTGCTGCTGTGACACAATCACATGCGCAATCAGGGCAAAAGTTGGAAAAAGTGGAACCAGACCTGCAATATAAAATGCCTTACTTTTAGAAAATATCGAAATCACCAGTACCGCAGCAGCACCTAACATACATTTCAAAAATAAAGACAACATATTCACAAATCCAACAGCAAAAACTTTAAGCCACTGAGTTTATGCCAATCGTGCTCCCTAGAATACATTTAGCGCAATTAAAGCAATCAATGCTGGCATCGCCTGAATATAGAGAATCTTTTTGCTTGCTGTCATTGCACCATAAAGACCCGCCACCAAAACACAGCCTAAAAAGAAGTTGGCGAGTTGAATGGCAAATGGTGCAGATGCAAAGAGTGACCAAATCAATCCTGCGGCTAAGAAACCATTATATAAACCCTGATTCTGTGCCAAAACTTTGGTGAGTTTTGCCTTTTCAGCCGTATTTCCAAAGGCTTTCATTCCTAAAGGTTTATCCCATAGGAACATTTCTAAAATTAAAAAATAGAGATGTAAAATTGCAATAATAGCAATCAGAACCTGAGCAACGAGCATGTGATTTCCTTTTTATTTTTCAGAGCATATTTTGCATTTTAGCCATGAATCTGTCGAAATACTGAATTTTGACATTTAAATTTTTGACTTACAGGTATAAAAAAACACCATTACCAGCCGTTTATTTTAAATCCTGAACTGATCCGACACAAAATGACGTTTAAATTCTTTTTAATACAGCTTGAACATTTTTCATGCGCTATCATATATAACCTTCAATTTGTACATTACCGAGATGTTTTATGAGCCAAAGTCACATCCGTATTCGAGGCGCACGTACCCATAACTTAAAAAATGTGTCACTCGATATTCCACGCGACAAGTTCGTGGTGATTACGGGACTCTCAGGCTCAGGTAAATCCTCCCTTGCCTTTGATACGTTATATGCCGAAGGTCAGCGTCGTTATGTGGAATCTTTATCTGCCTATGCGCGCCAATTCCTTTCGCAAATGGAAAAACCCGAAGTGGATTCCATTGAAGGTTTAAGTCCGGCAATTGCCATTGAGCAAAAATCAACCAGCCACAACCCACGTTCAACCGTGGGAACCATCACCGAAATTTACGACTATTTACGTCTGTTATATGCTCGTGTCGGGACACCGTACTGCCCTGAACATGATCTACCGATGGTCGCGCAAACCATTTCTGAAATGGTCGATGCGGTTAAAGGACTTGAAGAAGGCACAGCACTGATGCTGCTTGCCCCTGTGGTGCGTGATCGTAAAGGTGAATACAGCAACTTATTTGAACAACTGCAAAGTCAAGGTTTTGTCCGTGCCCGTGTCGATGGTGAAGTGATGGATATTGATCCGCCACCCGAACTGGATAAAAAGAAAAAACATACCATTGAAGTGGTGGTCGATCGCTTTAAAGTCCGCGATGATTTAGGCAACCGTATTGCAGAGTCTTTTGAAACTGCGCTGCGCTTGGGTGGTGATATTGCTATTTTGTCATGGATGAATGCCGAACATGCAGATCGCGTGTTCTCTGCAAAGCACTCTTGCCCAGAATGTGAGCGTGCAGTTGGAGAACTCGAACCACGTCTATTTTCGTTCAACAATCCATTCGGCGCCTGTCCTGTATGTGATGGCTTAGGTACGCGTAGCCATTTTAGTGCCGACAAACTCATTCCAAACAATGAAGTTTCGATTAGCCAAGGTGCGATTCGTGGTTGGGACAGACAGCGTCCGTATTATTACAGCATGATTGAAAAAGTCGCAGCGCATTTTGGCTTCTCTTTAGATACGCCGTGGAATGAACTGGATGCTGAAAGCAAAAAGAAATTTCTTTATGGTACGGGCAAAGACAAAGTTGACCTCAGTTATATCGATGAACGTGGTCGTTCGCATAAACGTGTACAGCCCTTCGAAGGAATTTTGCCGCATCTAGAACGTCGTTACCGTGAAACAGAATCGAATTACGTTCGTGAAGATTTAGCACAATACTTGTCAAATGCGGCCTGTGATGCCTGTGATGGTTCACGTCTCAATGAAATTTCACGTAACGTTAAAATTTTAGACAAGACTATTGCCCAAATCACTAAAATGTCGATTGGTGACGCTGAACAGTATTATCAACATGTACATCTTGAAGGTGCAAAAGGCGAAATTGCCGACAAGATTTTCAAGGAAATCCGTGAACGTCTGCACTTCCTTGTTTCAGTGGGTTTAAATTATCTCAGCTTGTCTCGTTCTGCCGAAACCCTATCGGGTGGTGAAGCACAGCGCATTCGTTTGGCTTCGCAAATTGGTGCAGGCCTTATGGGTGTGATGTACGTGCTGGATGAACCATCGATTGGTTTGCATCAACGAGATAACGACCGTCTGCTGGAAACTTTGGTACGCTTACGCGACTTAGGCAACACCGTACTGGTGGTTGAGCACGATGAAGATGCCATTCGTGCAGCCGATCATATTATTGATATTGGGCCGGGTGCAGGTGTTCATGGTGGGCATATTATTGCCGAAGGCACTTATGAAGAAATTTTGGCCAATCCGAATTCACTGACAGGACAATATTTATCAGGTAAGTTAAAAATTGCAGTGCCAAAAGTTCGTATCCAGCCACCAAAACCTGAAGAACAAATTAAACTGATGGGCGCTTGTGGTCATAACTTACAACAGGTCGATTTGACCATTCCTTTAGGCATTATGACCTGTGTCACGGGGGTTTCGGGTTCGGGTAAATCAACCCTGATTAACCGTACCCTGTTACCACTTGCAGCGACTCAACTCAATGGTGCAACCACGCTTACAGCTGAAAAGTTTGATTCAATTGATGGCTTACAATTTCTTGATAAAGTCGTTGATATTGACCAAAGTCCGATTGGACGTACCCCGCGTTCAAACCCTGCAACCTACACCGGTTTATTTACCCCAATTCGTGAACTTTTTGCACAAACGCCTGAAGCCAAAGCACGTGGTTATGCTGCGGGTCGTTTCTCGTTTAACGTCAAAGGTGGTCGTTGTGAAGCCTGTGAAGGCGACGGTATGATTAAAGTAGCGATGCATTTCTTACCCGACATGTATGTGCCTTGCGATAACTGTCATGGCGACCGTTATAACCGTGAAACTTTAGAAGTCGGCTATAAAGGCAAAAATATCTCGGATGTTTTGGGCATGACCGTTGAAGATGCGATGCATTTCTTTGATGCCATTCCTGTGATTCACCGCCGTTTAGAAACCCTACATCAGGTTGGCTTGGGTTATATCCGTTTAGGTCAATCTGCGACCACACTTTCCGGTGGTGAAGCGCAACGGGTGAAACTGGCACGGGAACTGGCGAAACGTGATACAGGTAAAACCATTTATATATTAGATGAACCGACCACAGGTTTGCATTTTCATGACATTGCTAAGCTACTGGATATTCTGCATGAGCTGCGCAACAAAGGTAATACCATTGTGGTGATTGAGCATAATCTGGACGTGATTAAAACTGCCGACTGGGTGATTGATTTAGGGCCTGAAGGTGGTGCAGGCGGCGGGATGATTATTGCCGAAGGTACACCTGAAGACATTGCCCAAAGTGAAGTTTCACATACCGCAAAGTTCTTAAAGACGATGTTGACGTAATTAAATCCTCCCCAACCCTCCTTTTCCAAAGGAGGGAGTTTCCATCATTTATAAAATGGTGTTCCCCTCTTTCTTAAAGAGGGGCTAGGGGAGATTAATCTAAATGATTTTCTATAATATCTTTCATATACCTTTTTTTAAACTCAGACTCTTCACCAATTTTACTGAGTACCTCGACAATTTTTGGTTTCATGAAAATATCTACTATTGAAACTTTGCTTAACATTCTTAGACAAGCTACTAATGTTTTATCCTTTTCTAAAATAAATTTTTCAGCATAAATATCAATGGTTAAGTATTCAACCCACTCATCTAACGAGAGCTTCTGTAGCTCTGTTTTATCGTCTTCATCTTTAAAAAAATCATACTGCAAATAATGTGAAACTATCTCTTTTAAGCTTCTATTTTTCTTATAATTTTCAGCTAGTTTATCTATGTATTCATAAAAAATATTACTCTCAGCACCCCAAAGCTGAACTTCTTTTTGCCTACGAGAAATGAAGTTGTCTATATCTAATTCAATTACCTTACAAACATCTTGCTTAAATTTTTTAGCCTTTCTCTCGTCTTTTAGATATTTTTTTATAAATTCATAAGCAGCAGCTACATTATATATTGTCTCTATCTTAATACATTCTGCACCTAGCTCAGCAATGAATTCAAAGTCTTTTTCTGTAACTTTAAAGTTAAATCTTCTATCAAAAATATCCCATATCTTATTTTTTAGATTTTGATTCTTTTCTGAAATTAACTCTGAGTTAGCTAATTTATGAAGGGATACAAAATCAGGATTGTCTATTTGATCAAACCACTTCTTAAATTCAATACCCCATGTATCAATCTTAATAAAATAATATGAAATATTCTTTAAAACTTCATAAGTTCTAACCTTACGCTTTGTCCAATCTTTCTTATTTTCTTCAAGGACCAATTTTACATCGTCCCACTGAAACTCATAAGCTGCTCCAAAATCATGAACAAAATACCCTTGCAAAATTCTAATTAAAATAATTTCCTTTGTTGACTCTGCAACTACTTCTGGTAATTCTGCACTAAATTTTTTATATAATTTAATCACTTTCTGAAAAAATCTAAAATTATGAATTTCCAAACCATCTGCAAATTTCACCATTAATTCAATCAAAGGTTCATCCATATCTTGAGAAAACTCTCGTATCAATGGCTCTACAGAGTTAATCATGATCGTATCATCAATCAATTTTTCTTTATATTCAGCATATTTGCTTTTGTTTTCACCTTCTGCTTTTGACTCATCAAGAATTAAAATAACCTGACAATTTTTTTCTAATTTAAGCTGGTTTGCCAAGCCCATAACATCTTTAATATCTAACTTATTCGACATCCGTTCAAAATCGTCAAAACAAATAATTGCATCTTTGACTTGGTTAAAAAGCAAATTATCTATAAGTTTTACAGGAGCATTTATACCTAACTGCGTAATACGAGTATCTTTAAAAATTGAAGGTAAACTCTTTAACCATTTAGGAACTTCTATTGATAAATGATGGTTTTCAATATTGCTATAAATTTGGGTTTTTAAATCACTCAATGACTCTATACCAAACAATGAAATATAAGCATATTTTCTTTTTGAAAGAACATTATCAGAATCATTTCCCCGAATATCTTCTAATAATTTATTCCAAAAATAAGTCTTCCCTACACCTCATGAACCTGTAATCGCTATTGCTGTGCCTACATCTTCATTTTTAATATTATTTTCTAATAATTCTTGAAGTCGTTTTCTTTTTTCTTGAATATTCATATCATATGGATTCAAAAAGTCATGATGACAGCTATCAAAACAAATGCTGTCCAAATTTTCAATAAATTACTTTTCAAGAAAACTAAAAACAATGAATAAAATACTTTTAACAATAATGATTAGCTTATGTTCACTTCACACCTTTGCCGATGGCTATATCAATGAAAATGGCATGATCTTTATTTCATCCTCAGATCCAGATGAAAGTCCGTGGAAAGACCATCCTAAATGTATTCCAATCCTACAAAATGGCGAATCCCCTAAAACATGGTCTGTGCAATATAGCTATCTGGATAACACCCCACTCACCTCAACATACCTCACCACACAAAAACCTTCGATCCAGCAAGTTGAATGCGAACATCAGATTCATTTTCCAGACCACATACAAGGCACTGGAATTTTCGAAAGCTTTTATCCCCATGGAAAACCACGCAGCCTTATTGAATATACAGACGGTATCTATAACGGCAAAATCAATTTCTGGTTCGCCAATGGTTTAAAAGAACAAGAATCCAATGTGAGCAATGGCATATCTCATGGTGAATACCGTATCTGGCATCCTAACGGTCAATTAGCACTTTCAATGGGCTATAAAGATGGTATGCAAAACGGTATGAAACAACGTTGGTATGAAAATGGTGAACCGTGGACTTACGCACGTTTTGAAAATAACAAAATAGTGGGTGAACTGAAACAATGGTACAGAAATGGAAAATTAGAACGCTTGGGCACATACAGAGATGGCTTACGTCATGGCACATATAAATCTTGGTATGCAGATGGCAAGCCTGAAGCAGTTTTAAATTACCAAGCTGGAAAAATTATAGATGCCCAATGCTGGACAGCATCAAATCAAGTCATCTCTACAAAGAACTGCATTGCTCAATTTAGTGCTGAAGACTAATTGAATAGACTTATCTCGCATGTAATCTATGCATCAACATAAGGGTGAGCCACTCACCCATCCACTGCATTCTTGCCACGCGCCTTGGCCTTAAACAAAGACTTATCTGCTTTTTCTAATAACGCCATCCACGACACTGCCCCAACCGCAACCCCTGCACTGACAGAAATTTGAATATTTTGATTTATTTCAGCAATGTACAATTCAGAGTCAGCAATTTCGTTCAGCATTTTATTGGCAATGACCAAAGCATCATGAAAATGAATCTGCTCGATTAGCACTAAAAATTCGTCACCACCATAACGCACAATTAAATCCGAAGTACGCACATTAAATTGTAATTTTTCTGCCACCAAGCGAATTACTTCGTCACCAACAATATGCCCAAAGGTATCATTGACCTGTTTAAAATCATCAATATCGAAAATAATTAAACCGATTTGAGTGAACTTTTCAGGCTTTCTTTCTACATATTTAATATATTCGTCCAAAGCTAAACGATTCGATACCCCCGTCAAAGTATCGGTATTGGCAATATTTCTAAGCTGAAATTCGAAAGCATCACGTTGTTGCAGCACGCCTTTCAGCTTTTGAATGGCATCCAACAAAGTCACTGGATCGGCAGAGGAATTTTTATAATCACTATCGGTCACTTTATACTGTGCCAACTGAAGAATTGAATTTCTAGCATCAATTAAAGGCTTAAACACGCCATTTCTGGCATAAATCATGGTGAAAAATGCGGTGACCAAGCAAATCAGTGCGACCAGTAAAGTTAAAATAAAGATATGATAGGATTCTTGTTTTTCTTTTTGTGCAATATGTACACTGTAATCAAGAATATAGCTTTGTAAATTGACCACCGTAACAAACTTATCCACCATCACTTCGGTTAATTGCGTGCCTGTTAAGCTGTAAGGTTGATTATGCAAACTTTCATCGATCAAACCAGCAGCAATTGGAATGGCCTGATCTAAAAATTGTGTTTTCACTTGCTGATGCAAAGCTAAATATTCTGGTGTTTTATCCTGCTCAGGCTGGATCGTATTGACCAAAGCCCACAAATAATTGGCCTGATGTTGAGTTTGTAAAGAACGTGCTAAATTATCCTCAGACATTTTTTCTTTAAACGTCACAGGTGCAATCACATTCGATGCCATTCGCCCTGCCTGATCACGTAAATCTGACAAAATCAAAATCAGCGTGTAGTACTCAGAAACAGCGGTTCCTTTGCCCTCAGATTGCACTAATTCATTTTTTAAAAGTTTGTAGCAACTGTCCCAAGCCTTAAACATTTGCTGAATGGCATCATCAAACTGTTCTGAGTTACGTTGGGATAAAGGTAAAGCGGCATAAGCATCTACCGCTTGACGACCTTGTTGTAAGCTTTTTTTTAAATTGTTAAATAAGGCTTTTTCCTGACGAGAAACACTTCTTGTATTTAAAATCCGAATGGTTTGTTCAATTTGTAAATCGACTTCTTTTCGATATTCATCTAATTCTTTTAGCTTCGCTGCTAATTCATCAGCACGACTCGACATCACCTTATTGGCAGGTGCTCTTTCACGTGAAATTTTATTGGCTAAATCCGCCACCGCACGAAGCGCAGAAATTTCGGATAATGCTCGATCTGCTTTCTGGTAGGTCTTATAGCTACTCACAATTAAAGGAACAGAGAGAAGAAGCAAAGAGAAGATAATCAAGATCATCGACCAGAAAAGTTGTTGACTAATACGCTCCGAACGTAATTTATACATGGATTCAATCTGCCCCGTACAAAACCAACTGGTCAATCATAATGGTGATGATTTCCATAATAAACTTATATTACATGATATAAACACCAATAATTTGTTTTATCAGGCACTTATATTATTTTAATAAAAATCATCGATATACAGCATTTTAGAATTTTGATTATTAATAAACCAACGTCTAGTGCAAATAAAAGAATAATCCCAACTTATCCAAGGCATCCAAAGTGAGCTGCTTACGTTCGCCCACATCATCACCATCATGCATTTCCAAATTTAAAACAAAAGCGGTGATCTGTCCATTTGCTTGTTCAACCCACCCTGTGTACCAACCCACCTGAGGCTTAACATCCATTCCCCAACCACTTTTTGCATATAATTTTGTATCACCACGACGCTCAATATAAAGCATCTCTTTGACCTGTTTTTGTACTTTTACATCAAAAGGTAACTGCTCTGTTGCCAGTTGATAGACAAATTGTGCTTCTTGTTCTGGGGTTATTTTTAAAGGGCCAACCAACCAAAAGTTATCCACCTGTTGACCAATCTTTTGATTGCCAAAACCAAGCCGAGAAATTTCTTTCTGCATGAGTTCTAAGCCAATACGTCTAGCAAGCTCCTGATACACTGGAACGGCTGAAAGCTGCATGGCTTGCGCCAAGTTCATGTCTTTTTCCCACGCAGGAAATGAACGCTTTTCACCCTTCCATTTAAACACTTCAGACGTACTGACTTTATGATGCTGAAGACCAATCAATGCATTTAACATTTTAAAAGTTGAAGCTGGAATATAGGCATTTTGGGCACGAGCCAAAGCATTACCATAACGATTAAACTGCCGACCGTCATAGGTGATAAAAACGGCTGATGTATGTGCAGAATTAAACAATTCCTTAATCTCTTCTGGGCGTTCAAATGAGGCCTGCGAAACCGTTTTTTGCACGGATTGATTGGACGTTTGTGCCATGTTCATATGGCAAGCACTTAATTGCGTTAAGAGCAATAAACAGCCAAAGTAAAATAACCGCTGTTGCATCTAAAAAGTCTCGCTAGTATAAATTGATATTTTTATCAAATCTGACGACAAAACGTTGTATCAATTACGCATATGCAAAATATTTTTCACGACCTTGATGCGGAAATATTTACACATGCAACAAGTTAGTGCATAATGCACCTTATTAGGGCAAATCAAAGTCATTCCTCAGCAGGATTTTTGATTTCTCCGAGATTTTTGGCTAAAAAACCCCAGTTTTCTTTGAAAGCTGGGTTTTTTTATGCTTTCAAATTAATCAATAACGCTAAGAACCCAACAAATAAGCACCAAATAAGTGCATAAAAGTTTCAGAATTCATCTTTTTTATCTATCTTCAGTCTAAAAATAAATGATTCACTTATAAATTCAAAAATATAACTGAAGTCATCACACGACTTTATCGATTATTTTTATCTTTAAATGCTGTCTTGCTGACCATAAAGAAGGTGTAAGAGAAATTTTTTGATAAAAAAAACCCAACCTTGGGGAAAGTTGGGCATATAAAACAAAAACTGTTTCTGTGGAGAATCAGATCATGATCACATTATTTCAATGTAGTATGACTTGATAGGTGAATTATGTAAAAAATAACCAAATAAGTAAAGCCTATTAAAGCGGTTGGTTTTTTAAATTCAACACAAAATAAAACAATAATGTGCGTAATTTCACAAAATAGATATTAATTTGCTTGTTTTTCAAACAAATAAATGGCTGTTTTTAGCCCAATTTTCTAAGTATGGTCTACATTCTATTCAAAATATGACAAATCATTCACGCTCTAGCAGCATACATTAATTGTTTTTTACTATTAAAAATAGATAATCGATCTAATTTAACATTGTTAAAAATCATCTACATTTCATCTATTCTCCACCAGATCAGTTGCATTAATGCCCATATTCTTTTGTTCTGAAAAAGGTTTTTTAGCGTTGACCTGCAATATTTCAATTGTATGCTTTTTAAGCAATTACACCATTTAGAGTAAAAACTCAATAAAACAATATTCTTTTAGTTCATTGACTTAATGTTTTGTTACAATACAATGACTGCTGTTTAATCCATTTTTAACAGAACTGGTAATTATTATGAAAAAACTTGGTTTAGCCACTGCTTTATTATTAGCCATGACCGGTGCTCAAGCGTATCAATTTGAAGTTCAAGGTCAGTCTGAGTTCATCGACAACACTGTAAATGACAAAAACTTTACGGGTGCTGTGCAAGGAACTTACTATTTCAAAAATGTTGACGCATCAAAAGGTCCATTGGCTGAAGCAGCATTCTTAAACCAAGCTTCTAACGCATCTTTAGCTTACAACTATGGCGAATACGACGTTAATGCTGACAAGGCTGACTTCGTATCTCATACTATCGGTGCTAAAGCTGAAGCTTATATTCCAACTAAAGTTGTTCCTGTATACGCTAGCGCGTCTTACAGCAACACAATTACTGACAACAAAGATAACAAAGCTGATGACCATGGCGACCGCTATGCAGTTGAAGTTGGTGCTGTCGTTGTTCCTAACTTCTTGGTTGCTGTAGGTTACACTAGCGCACCTAACCAAACTTCTTATGATGCTTTCAACATCCTGTCTAACGGTGTTGCGAAAGCAGCTTTAGAATCTAAAACGATTGCCCGTGACCAAGATGCAGTTACTGCACGTACTAAATACGTGGGTGCAATTGACGGTACGAATATGGCCATTGGTTTCGAAACTAACGTATTATTTGCTGAATACAAAACTTACGGTTTCAAAACTGATTTATTTGTAAACCCGAAATTAAGCGTTGGCGCATCTTATGCTGAATCAAGCATCAGTGACTCTCCAAACAAAGCTTGGGGTGCAAACGTAAATTACTTCATTACTCCAGCTGTAGCTGTTGGCGCAAACTATGTTAGCGCTAATGCTGAAAAGGGTTCAGTACGTGATACTGAAACTGTTGGCGTAAATGCTAAATTCCGCTTCTAATTCATTTTAGAAACTGAATTAAAAAAAGGACTCCATGTGAGTCCTTTTTTAATTTCTAGCTTTTTATTCAGCGGTTCTGACTAAACTTAAGAAATGTAAATGGCGTTCATATTGGTCAATAATATCTTGTAATAGATCATCCAACGTCCAATCCATCACATCATAGTTTTGACCACCTTCTCTTAAAAAGACTTCTGCTTGATAGTACTTCACTTCATTCAGCGTTGCTTCTGCCATAAAACTGGGTGGCACCGTTTCTTGCGCAACAACTTGGTAAACAAAATTAATTTCATTGTGATGATCAACTCTGAGCTCCATTCCACCATCAATGCTTTGAATCGAAACCTCAAGCTGACGACGCTGAAATTCCTTTTGTACACTTTTAAATGCATTGAATACCTCAGAATCAATATAGTGCTGAATCTCATGTTCACTATGCGGATAGTGCATAATCAAACCTAAGCGTTGTTGCCAGCTTCGCGGATTCTGAATAGCGCGAGGCGTAATACGAGCCTGTTGCAAGGCATTCATTTTAGTCACCTCTAAATGCAAGGCTTTTAATAGTCCCCAGCAGATCAACAGCAGAATAAAAGTAAAGGGTAATGCACTCATCATGGTCGCAGACTGTAAAGCACTTAAACCACCGACCAGCAGCAAAACGATGGCTAAAACAGCCATCAGCACAGTCCAAAATAGCCTTTGCCACATTGGAGAGTTTTCCGACTTGGCAGTTAAATAATCGGTAACCAATGCACCTGAATCTGCCGATGTGACAAAAAACAACATCACCAAAAAGGTCGCCAATACACTCATAACAGCAGAAAAAGGCAAACTGTGTAAAAATTCAAACAGTGCAACCGATGAATCTTGCTGTACAGCCAAGACCAGAGCATGATTTGCTTCATGTAAAATGCTATATAACGCTGCATTGCCCATGAAACCCATCCAAATCAGGGTAAATCCAGTCGGAATAAGCAAAACACCGACAATAAATTCACGAATACTGCGACCTTTGGAAACGCGGGCAATAAACATCCCAACAAATGGTGACCATGAAATCCACCATGCCCAATACATAATCGTCCAACCGCCAATCCAGCCATTGGGTTGATAGGCATATAAATTAAAGGTCATCGCAAATAAATTGGAGATGTATTGTCCTGCATTTTGAATGGTGGTTTGCAGCAAATAAATAGATGAACTGGCGAAAAATACAAACAGTAGTAAAATCAGGGCAAGGATTAAATTGAGTTCAGAAAGCCGTTTAATGCCTTTATCCAGCCCTAAAAATACCGACATTGATGCCATCGCACTCACCACCACAATCAAGATCACTTGTGTTGTCGCAGACTGTTCAATGCCAAACAGGTAATTCAGCCCTGCATTGATTTGAGTGACACCAAAACCCAATGTGGTTGCAACACCAAAAACAGTACCAATTGTTGCAAAGGTATCCACCGCATCCCCTAGAGGGCCATAAATCTTTTTTCCAATAATTGGATATAAAGATGAACGAATTTTGAGTGGCAGATTGTGTCGATAAGCAAAATAGGCCAGTGATAATCCAACCACGGTATAAATCGCCCAAGCATGTAAACCCCAATGAAAGAAAGTCACACGCATCGCTTGTTGTGCAGATTGAATGGTTTCTGCTTCACCTGTGGGTGGAGAAACATAGTGCATGACGGGTTCGGCTACACCAAAAAACATCAGCCCGATTCCCATACCCGCGGTAAACAGCATGGCAAACCATGAAGCATTACTATAAGCAGGTTGACTATGGTCAGGGCCCAGTTTAATTTTACCCATATCTGATAATGCAATATAAATGAGTAAAATCAGAAAAATGGCAACAGATAAAACATAGAACCAACTAAAGGAATCGGTCACCCACTGATTTAACTGCTGAGTGATAAGCTCAAATGAATTGGGTGCTAAAACTACCACTGCAAGGAAAATAACAATAATAGCGACGGTACTTAAAAAGACATTTGGATTGACATTGGCAAACCATGATGCATTTTTGGAAGGCATAAATCCCCCATTTTATATTTTAATTAACGTGACAGACCTGAAGGTCAAACAGAGCATTCATCGAAGATGAATAAAAGACGAGTTCAATAGCAATAAATAAAAACTCAAAAGCATCATAAATTAATGATCAAAACAAAGCAGTTACATTCCTGTAACACTCTCATGCTCGCCTTTTATTTAGGCTCTTGATCATTGTTAGGTAAATGAGCGATGTATTGCAGGGAAATAAGACGTGAGACAATCAACGCTAAGTACATGACTCCACAGAACATTTGCAGCATTGCCAACACCCGTGCTGGCGCACTCATCGGCATTAAATCTGACAATCCCGTCGCCGATTGCAAACTAAAACTTAAAAACAATAAATTAAGCCAGGTCTGTACACCGCTCATATTGGGGTTTTGAAAACTATCAGGCACTAAGATCTGGCAGATACTATATAAAAATGCAAACCCCCAAGCCAGCAGTGTAAATACCGCACCCGCAGCAAACATTTCATCTCTGGTTAAATAGCGGTCTTCAAACATATAGCGTAATAGACCATAAGCGGCACTAAAATAGGCTGCGGCCTCGAAACCATGTGCAATCACTTGAATCATTCGATGATCGAAGCCCAATAACATCAGCAAAGAAAAAAGTACCGCCCCACCCACAAAACTGAGTCCCAAAATGGTAAACATTGGGGTTTGGCGAATCACTTTAGCAATCACCAGTAAAACCAAGACGCCTAAAAGCCAAGTTATGGTGCGATAGGTCATACTGTAATTGACGCTGATGGATAAGATTAAAATAATAAATTGCAATAAAATGAGCCAAGCAGAGGGTAATAAGCGAAAAACTTTCCAAACGTCAATAAGCACCTGCATTTACAACTCCAAGATATTTCTATTTTTGTTTATTTCAGTGTTTTCTTTTTTGAATCTCATTAACTTAGCATGAATTGGGCACAAAATACGACTGACCTTTGCCATAATCAAAGTCACAAATCTATTTTGGGCATAAAAGTAGAAATGCAAAATGAAGTGATCATTGAATTAAAGCTGTCGGTGTAAAAGCCTTACGCGATGCAAAAATAAAGTTCAAATTGAACTCATATTATTTTACTGAATCAGAAAAAGAGCACATTAAACATAAATCTAGTTTAAATATTCAGTGCATAAAAAAAGTCCCCTAAGGGACTTCTTTATTGCTTGTATTTTAAGTCTTAGTGATCAGATGCACCAGAGATACCAATACCCGTTTGAGAGCGTACATACTGCGCATCAAATGCTTTACGTTCTGCTTCTGCACGTGCTGAACTATCAGTCACAGAGAACAACCAGCAGCAGAAGAATGACAATGGCATTGCGAAAATTGCAGGACCATTAAATGGATTCACTGCTGTATCAGAAATACCCAATGTATCTACCCAAACGGCTTTCGCTAGAACAATCAATGTTACTGCTGTCACTAAACCAACAACACCACCAATCACTGCACCACGTGTGGTTAAACCTTTCCAGAACATTGAAAGTACAAGCACTGGGAAGTTGGCACAAGCAGCTACTGAGAATGCTAGACCCACCATGAAGGCAACGTTTTGTTTTTCGAACAAAATACCCAAAATCATGGCAAAAATTGCTAAACCTAAAGTTGCAATTTTAGACATACGAAGTTCAGATTCAGGTGTAGTTTGACCTTTCTTGAATACGTTTGCATACAAGTCATGTGAAATTGCTGATGCACCTGACAGGGTCAAACCAGCAACTACTGCAAGAATTGTTGCAAATGCCACTGCTGAAATGAAGCCCATGAACAAGTCACCGCCAACAGCATCACTTAAGTGAACTGCGGCCATGTTGTTACCACCAACAAGCTCTAGCTTGCCAGTTACCGCCATTTTAGCAACATCAATAAACTGTGGGTTGTTTGATACGTAAAGGATCGCACCGAAACCAATAATGAATGTTAAAAGGTAGAAGTAACCAATGAAACCTGTTGCAACAACCACTGATTTACGTGCTTCTTTGGCATCTTTTACCGTAAAGAAACGCATTAAAATGTGTGGCAGACCTGCTGTACCGAACATTAGTGCAAGACCCAATGAAATCGCGTCAATTGGATTTGCAGCCAATTTACCCGGTCCCATGATATTTCCAGCTTCCGCTAGACCAATGTCATGAACTTTACTGAAGATTTGAATCGACTGTTCAAACATATTGGTAAAGCTAAAACCAACACCTTTCATAACCATAAAGGCCATGAACGTTGCGCCAGATAAAAGCATAACTGCTTTAATGATCTGTACCCAAGTCGTTGCCAACATACCACCGAAGATCACGTAAGCCATCATCAGTAAGCCAACGATCACGACAGCAATGTTATAGTTCAGACCGAAAAGTAATTTGATCAACTGACCTGCACCAACCATCTGAGCAATCAGATAGAACGCAACAACAACCAATGAACTGACTGCTGCTAAAGTACGGACTGGTTTTTCTTCTAAACGGAAAGACACAACGTCAGATAAGTTGTATTTACCTAAGTTACGCAAACGCTCCGCAACCAAGAATAATACAATTGGCCAACCCACCATGAAACCAAGTGAATACAGTAGACCATCAAAACCTGAGCTAAATACGAGCGCTGAAATACCAAGGAACGATGCTGCCGACATATAGTCACCCGCAATCGCCAAACCATTTTGGAAACCTGAAATACCGCCACCTGCGGTATAGAAGTCCTGAGTACTTGTGGTTTGTTTTGCTGCCCACTTGGTAATCACCAAAGTAAACGCAACAAAAATAACAAACATAATAATGGCATGCCAGTTAGTCGCTTGCTGTTGAGCTTCGCCTAAATCTGGGCCTGCGATTGCCATACCTGACATGAGCAGCGTTGACGCTGCAAGTGCTTGAGCTTTCAATGAATTCCATTTCATCTTAATGCCGTCCTTTTTCATTGGCAATTGCTTCTACTTCTTGCATTGCATCTTCTGTCAATGGATCAAGGGTCTTATTCGCAATATAGGAATACACGCCGCAGAGTAAAAATGATAATACGATGATGCTTAAACCAAGTGGCATACCAATCGTCGTCACGCCACCAGTGAAAGAAGTCATTAAAAATTCTTTGTTATAACCGACGAGCAGCATAAAACCGACGTATACAAACAACATAATTGCAGTCAGTGTCCAGCTCAGACGACTTTTTCTTGCAACCATTTCCTTAAACTTTGGATTCTGTAGAATTTGCTCTACCTGTCTCTCATCCATAACCAATGCTCCTGTTTGCACCCAACCATAAGTGCTATTTTTAATTCGAATTATTACGTTGTATAACTTAACAATCTTGTTGGGTTGTTGTAATTAATACTTTGGTCGTTAAATTTTAACCAATTGCACTGATCAGATTACCAGATAGGGTATCATGACGTCATAGTTTCAGACTGTAGGCAATATGAATAGCTGGCTTATCATCGGGGTTCTGGCCCTCTATATCGCATTACTTTTTATCTGCGCATTTTTTGGGGAAAAACACGCCAGCCGATTAAGCACTCGCGGTCGTATGTTACTCTTTAGTCTAACTCTAGGCGTGTATTGTTCATCTTGGACCTTTTATGGTGCGACAGGGGCTGCTGTTCGTGAAGGCATTATCTTTCTGCCGATTTATCTGGGTCCACTGATCTTTGTTGGGGTCGGTTATGATATTTGGCGACGTTTAGGTCGAGTCCGTCAGCATCATGCCATTTCCTCCATCGCCGACTTTGTCGCTGCGCGTTATGGCAAAAGTGGTCCTTTGGCATCTTTGGTAACAATTCTTGCCGTCATTGCCATCATTCCCTATTTGGCTCTACAGCTTAGAGCGATTGCCTTAAGTGCTGCCGTGATTTTACAACAAGATACAGGGATAGAAAGCACCACCAATGGCGTGCTGTTCCTCACGGGTATTTTAGCCATTCTGGCGATGATGTTTGGCACACGGCAAATTGCCAATACTGAACAACATGGCGGTCTCATGCTGGCTGTGGCCTTTGAATCCTTTGTGAAGTTATTTGCTTTATTGTGTGTTGCCTTATTTTTTGTCTTTGAAGCGCCCGATAATTTGGGGCAAATTTCCAGTGATGTCGCCGATACCTTTAAACAAGTCCAGCTTTTGGGTGTACCAGATACCTTTTGGGTGCAAACCATGCTGGCGGCACTGGCGATTATTTGTTTACCACGCCAGTTTCATGTCGCTGTGGTTGAATTACGCGATGAAAAACATATTCGTGGGGCGCGTCGCTGGTTTGCCGTTTATCTGATTCTGACGACCATTGCCATTATTCCGATTGCCAGTTGGGCCTTGCATGCCGCACCGCACTTTTTAGCCATTCCCGATGTTGCTGTGCTGTCTTTACCGCTGAGTTATAACCAAGACTGGTTAACCCTATTGGCCTTTTTGGGTGGTTTTTCTGCCTCTACGGGTATGCTGTTAGTGTCTTCAGTCGCCTTGTCGATTATGCTTAGTAATGACCTGATTATGCCGGCATTATGGCGTACAGGCATACTTTCACGACATGATAAACGTCTGCCTTTGGTACTGAAATTTACCCGTCGTGTCTGTATTTTAGCCGTCATGTTATTGGGCTTTTTGTTCTTCCATTTTTTCAATGATATTGACCAGCTCTCCGTTTTCGGATTACTGGCATTTAGTGCAGTAGCCCAATTCTCCCCTGCCCTGATCGGTGGACTGTATTGGCGAGGCGGCAGTAAACAAGGGGTCTATGCCGGTCTGCTGACTGGCTTTTTCATGTGGTCATACACCTTACTGTTACCCACAATACTGCGCAGCTTTCCTGCTGAATATAGCCAATTTACCCAACAGTTCCTCAACCTCGGGCCTTTAGGAATTAACTGGTTACGTCCAGAAGCCTTGCTGGGTTTCCAGTCTTTTGCCCCTTTGACCCATGGCGTCGTCTGGTCTTTAGGTCTCAATATTTTGCTCTATGTTTGGATTTCACGAATCTTTCGTCCCAGTATTGCCGAACAAATTCAAGCAGAAAGTTTTTTCTATTACGAAACCAAGCCCTTACCCACACACACCAGTTCAACGGATATGAGTTACCTCAATCATGACGTTGCCCGCCTAAAAGTGGGGGATTTAATTGCCTTGGCCAAACGGATTACCGGTGAAGGGCCAGCCACACAAGCATTTCAACAATTCTGTGCGCAAAATAATGTCATCTTGAATGAAAATAGCAGTGCCAACGGCATGTGGTGGCGCTTCACAGAACAATATCTGGCAGGAACCATTGGTTCAGCTTCCGCACGGACTTTGCTGACCACAGCCATGGTCAATAATGGTTTAGCCTTGGGTCAGGTCGCGAATATTTTAGATCAAGCCTCGCAATGGCAACGTTTTAACCAAAATCTGATTATGACCATGATTGACCACATGACCCAAGGGGTGAGTGTGGTAGATGAAAATATGTGCTTGGTGGCATGGAATAATCAATACCTGATCCTTTTTGATTATCCCAAAGACATTGTTTATGTCGGTTGCCCGATTGCCGATTTAATTCGCTATAACGCAGAACGTGGCGAATGTGGTCCCGGTTCAGTGGAAGAACATGTACGGAAACGGATTCATTGGATGGCGATGGGAAGTGCGCATGAATTTGAACGTATCCGTAAAGATGGTCGGGTCATTCAAATGCGGGGCAATCCGATTGAAGGTGGCGGTTTTGTCACGACTTTTGCCGATATTACCGCTTTCCGTGAAAATGAAGCGGTGCTTGAAGCACGTGTACAGGATCGTACTCAACAGCTTGCCAATGCCCTTTCCGAGCAACAATTGGCACGAGAACAAGCTGACCGCGCCAATATGTCGAAAAGCCGCTTTATTGCAGCAGCCAGTCATGACTTACTGCAACCAATGCATGCCGCGCGTTTGTTTAGTACGGCGTTAGAGCAAAGTGTACAGTCGGATGAAGACCGTAAGACTCTGCAACAGCTTGACCGTGCCTTACATGGTGCTGAAAGTATGTTGTCGGCCTTACTGGATATTGCACGTTTAGAAGGGGGTACGATTCAACCGAAACGTCAGCCTTATCCACTGCATGACTTACTCAGCGATTTAGAACTGCAATTTAAGTCCATTGCAGCACAACGTAGCATTCAATTTAGTGTCCATGATGCACAATTCTGGATTGATACCGATCCACAATGGATTCGCCGTATTATTCAAAACTTTGTCAGTAATGCCTTACGTTATACCGCGAAAGGTCGAGTGATTGTCGGAGTTCTGCGTTCTGCGGAAAAACCACGCCATATTCGCATTGGGGTTTGGGATACCGGTCCGGGGATTGCTGAAGAACAACGCATTAAGCTGTTCCAAGAGTTTGAGCGCTGTGGACATACTTCACCTTGGGGTGAACAAGGTCTTGGACTGGGCTTAGCCATTGTGCAACGTATGACCAGCCTGCTGGACTACCCTGTGCATGTCTATTCTGAATATGGCAAAGGCTCTTGTTTCATGATTGAAGTGCCAATTGTCGAAGCACCTCAAGTGGCCACCATCCCAATACAGGCCATTCCACTGAAAAGTAAAGCCTATAAAATTTTATGCTTAGACAATGATGAAACCATTTTAGAAGGCATGTCTACCCTGCTAACCAAATGGGGCTATCAAGTCTTTAAAGCAACTGAGCCTGAGCAAGCCTTACGTCTCATTCAGCAAGAAAATATTCAAGTCTGGTTGGTCGATCAACATTTAAACAACCATAAAATTGGTTTAGATTTCATTGTAGAAAATCGTCAAGAACAAGTTCCTGTAGCACTGATTACAGCGGATTCTGATCCTGAACTGCCACAACATTTGAAAGAACTCAATATTGTCTTGCTGAAAAAACCGTTAAAACCGGCATCCCTACGTTCATGGCTTTCAGGCTTAAAAATTTCCAGTTCTGAATCCTAAGCGGCAAAATCAAACGTCCATTTCAATGTGATGAAATGGACGTTTTAAGCCACAAATACACCTTTGGTCAGCGGCACTGGCAATTTATTTTCCTACTTAGGCCAAACTGCTCAAAAAATTGCATTTCAAGCGCTGCTTGATTGACTAAAAATTTCAAGCCTATATTTTCTATGGCAAAGAAGATCAAAATTTAAGTGAACACATGTACACTTGGTTACAATTTTTCAAAATACTGTTTTAAAATAATTTTTTATGCAAAAAATTCAATCTACAACTTTAGTCGTATTCCGTTCAGTGCGCTGCTAGACCATATATAAAAGCAAGAAAAGGTCAGTTTTATCTCGCAATAAGCACACTTCAAAAACGCTGCTCACAGAAACTGATCATCCGACAAAAACACAGGAGTTTGAAGATGAACATTTCGCAAGCTGGAAATCACGATTTAGATCAATCGCAACAATTTTACCGTCAATATGGAACCAATGCCCTATTACCCGAAATTCAATGGACTGAATTATTTAAATACAGCAAGTTAAATGACACACATATTCAAGCTTTAAACACCTTGTACCAAAGTGCTGTACCACTTGCCTTACAAGTATTTGCCGATTTAAATTTTGATGTATTCACACCTGCGGCGCATAAACCACAAGGCTTAGGTCTATTTGAACGACTGGCTGAACAAGAAGATAAATTGATTGAATCCTTAAAGGCTGAATCGAATGGCTTAAGTGATGCGGTACGTCATCAAATTTGGAGCATGTTACTCCGTGGCGGTGCCGTGCTGGTGTTTAAAGCATGGCTTGGCAAGGTCAAAACCAATGAAAATCTATTAGACACCACACAATTTGACGAATTATCCGACCTGTTATTTATTAAAACCTCGCCTTTTGAATTGGCCCAGCACTTGGCTGTAAATGCCGATAATCGTGAAGATCATATTTTTCTCATGTATGGCAATGACATCTACCTAGACCATTTTAACAGCTTAGAAACAGCTGCTTTATTTGTCGACTTAGGTGTCTATGATGCGGCCTTTTTAAGCCTACGTGATGATAGCGTCGCTGAATATCTGAAAGAAAAATCCTATGTTTCTCAAGAACAGATTGATGACCTGCAATGCGCACTCAATCCATTATTTTGCACAGACCTCACACCTAAAAAAAGCTGGGTAATTTAGGTTAAAGCTTTTCCTGATTTAAATTGCAAAAATTTATCCGCATAAAAAAGGCACTTCCATAAAGTGCCTTTTTCTATTTCATACTGTGTTCAGAATATCACATTTTCTTTTCTTCAATATTTAAAGCACTAATAGCCAAGACCGCTTGAGTACGATTTTGTACACCCAATTTACGGAAAATAGCTGTGACATGCGCTTTAATCGTTGCTTCAGAAACATCTAACTCGTAGGCAATCTGTTTATTCAACAAACCTTCCGCAACCATCATTAAAACACGGAATTGTTGTGGCGTAAGCGATTGAATTCGTTCTGCCAACGCAGTTTCATCTGCCGCACGTGGATCAAAATTCAGATTAGTCGGTAAGTTCGGTGGTAACCAAATTTCACCTTCTAGCACTTGGCGAATCGCCTCACCAATATGGCTTGGATGCGCTGATTTTGGAATATAGCCCATCGCACCATGCGCAATCGCACGTTGAATAATTGAAACTTCTTCATGTGCAGAAACCACAATAATCGGAATCGATGGATATTGTGCACGTACATGAACCAAAGCCGAAAAGCCCGATGCCCCCGGTAAATTAAGATCCAATAAAACCAAATCTGGTTCTGGTCCGTTATCTAAACGTTCATAAAACTCATTTACTGCAGCTGTTTCATTAATTTGAGCTTGCGGTAAGCTATAACGAACTGCTTGAATTAAAGCATGACGAAATAACGGATGATCATCAACGATTAAAATGTTCATAAGCGACATGAAAGATCTTGTGCACAGTGATGGCTATTCTAACCACACAATCATCGTTAAGGATATGCAGGAATCACTTTTTTTACTCGATATGCCATTATTTTATAAAAAAATTAGTTTTTTTTGCATTTTTCCAAAAATCATCAAATCTAATCACATTTTGATATAAATTTTATTCATGCAACGAAAATGCTTATTCAAATCAAATATAACTTTACTTTTCAAATAATTAAACCTCCATTTACGCCAACATTATTTTAAAAACAGTTATATCTTAAAAACAGATAACCTATTTTTTTTTCTTTATTTTACAGCACCTTCTGCAATGTTGATAAATGAACACTATTCCGAGATTCAACTTAGGTTCTACGTTCATGACCATTCTTAATCAACAAAAACCGCTTAACATTGTTGCCGTATCCGGTGGCTTAAATAACCCATCTAAAACAGAAGCTTTAGTGCAAGAAATTCTGAATGAATTAGGCGAAGCTACGCCAATTAATGTGCATTTTATTAAATTCAGTGAAATTGGTCATTTACTGGGAGGAGCGATTTACCGTAATCAACTGCCACAACGGGTACAAGATGACTTGGCTGCGGTTGAAGCTGCCGATGCCCTCATTGTAGGAACACCGGTTTATCGTGCATCTTTCACGGGGCTTTTTAAGCACTTTTTTGACTTTGTTGAACAAACCGCATTGGTTGATGTACCTGTTCTTTTAGCCGCATCAGGTGGTAGTGAACGCCATGCTTTAGTCCTTGAGCATCAATTACGTCCATTGTTTAGCTTCTTCCAAGCACAGACTTTACCGATTGGTGTCTATGCAACAGACAAAGATTTTACGCCTGAATACACCATTCACAGTGAATTCTTGCGCGACCGTATTACGTTGGCTGTCGCACGTGCATTGCCTATTCTGGAATGGGCACCAGCGAAAGGTCAACGTGCAGAAGTGGTGAAAGAAAAAACTCAACTGGCCAACCAAAACTTGGGCATCAATAAACAAATTGAGCAAGATGACGTTTTACCTTCTGCCGCAGTGCCAAATTTAGATGCCGCAGAATCTCGTCTACATCATAAAAAAGCACCAAAGCCTCAAGTGGCATAAGTTAAAGCATCCAGCTAGAGGGTAAAGATATGACTCAACCAAATCAAAATATTACTTTTGCCTATTGGGTTCCGAATGTCAGCGGTGGTTTGGTGGTCAGTAATATCACACAGCGCACAAATTGGAGCTATGAATATAACGTGCGTTTAGCACAAGCCGCGGAAAAAAATGGTTTCGACTATGCCCTTACCCAAATTCGTTTTACTGCGGGTTATGGTGCGGACAATCAACATGAATCCGTGAGTTTTAGCCACGGGTTATTGGCTAAAACTGAAAAACTCAAAGTGATTGCGGCAATTTTGCCGGGTCCTTGGAAGCCCGCTTTAGCTGCAAAACAATTGGCCACGATTGACCATCTCACTGATGGTCGTATCGCAATTAATGTGGTGAGTGGTTGGTTCCGTGGCGAGTTCGATGCCATTGGTGAAGAATGGCCCGAACATGACCAACGCTATGCCCGTTCTGAAGAGTTTATCCGCTGTTTAAAAGGTGTTTGGAGCGAAGATCATTTTAGTTTTGAGGGTAAGTATTACCAGTTTAAAGATTACACTTTAAAGCCAAAACCGGTACAAAAACCGCATATCGAAATCTTTCAAGGGGGTAGCTCACGTGCTGCGCGTGATATGGCATCGCGCGTTTCCGATTGGTACTTTACCAATGGCAATACAACGGAGGAATTGAAAAAGCAAATTGATGATATTCGTGAAAAAGCCAAACGGAATAGTCATCAGGTCAAAATTGGCGTCAATGCGTTCATTATTGCCCGTGATACTGAAGAAGAAGCACAGGCTGTACTACAAGAAATTATTGATAAAGCCAACATTCAAGCGGTCAATGCATTTGGCGATGCCACACGTGAAGCGGGTGCCTCAACCACTGAAGGCGAAGGCAACTGGGCAAAATCAACCTTTGAAGATTTAGTACAGTATAACGATGGCTTTAAAACCAATCTGATTGGCACACCGCAACAAATTGCAGAACGTATTGTTGCGCTCAAAAGTGTGGGGGTCGATTTGGTTCTGTCTGGCTTTTTACACTTTATAGAAGAGGTCGAATATTTTGGTCAGAAAGTTTTACCCTTGATTCGTGAACTTGAAGCAAAACAGCAGCAAGCACTGGCAATTCAAGCGAAGTCAGCTTAACGACATTCGCACAGCATAATAATAACAATAAAAGGTACTCTCCATTCCCCGCAAGGCTCGGCTTGAGGGGATTTTTTTATGAACATTCAACGCAGTTTTAAATACGTATTTACAAAAGTAATGGCCTTCTTTCATTCGTCGTTTTGGATCAAGATAAGCAGTTGGTAAAGCCAAAATTAAAAAACAGACTTTAGATGTAATGCTAGTCAGTTAAGAAATTGACTGGAATTTTATTTTTTAAATTCATGATGTTATTCGATACGCGGAAACGTCATCTGCAACTGTTCGAGGCAAGACCACTTTAGAAAAATACAGTTTCTGCGATTTATTAATCAATAAAAGGGATTTGGCGAGTTTTGCGGTGAGGCGCACTGCGCCGCAAGATGCCTTTCTTGCGAAGCTCTGCTTCTCATTTGGGCTTATCCAAAGTAATAAATGAGCTACAAGTATTTGATTTAAAAAATATAAGACTCCGTTGTGAAGAACTAAAAAGCTAAGAAGTTTATTAAAAAACTCCTTAACTGACTGGCATTAGACTTTAGATGACCTTTTTAATGCGTAAATAATCTCCAAATCCACTTCAATAAAGTACCCACAGCATGAGGAAAAAGATATCCCATAGAAAACATAAAATAATGCTGCTAAAGACAATTTGAGCTGAACAAATCTCTAGATGAAGGTAAAGAGAGAAATAAAGTACCACGCCAAAACCAAGCACAACGCCGCCGATAGCATAATAAACAGCAACAATGAAACGATCTGCATGCTTCACTTGGTTCCCCTAGCGTCTTAATGATGTCTGTTTATTGCATGCTAATTTCCTGTAGGAAAACCATGAAACATCCACTGTATCGCAAATAAAATAAGCAGAATGAGTAGCATCAGGAAGATGATTTCTAATCGCTTCAAAGTTTAAATTTTCCTGCCATACAGCTTAGAACTAAAATAAAAATACCGCCTGAGCCACCAGACGGTATCAGTAAAAAATTTATCTATTGGGATGTACGGTGAGGATTAAAGCTTCGACCACTTGTGGCTCCGCCAAAGTTGAAGTATCGCCTAAACTATCCAACTCATTGGCGGCAATTTTTCTTAAAATCCGGCGCATGATTTTACCGGAACGGGTTTTTGGCAAAGCGGGTGCCCAATGCAGTGCATCTGGTGTGGCAATCGGACCCAAAATTTTACGTACCCAATCAACCAATTCTTTGCGTAGTTCTTCAGATTCCTCTGTACCTGCTTGCAAAGTGACAAAAGAGCAAATCCCTTGTCCTTTAATCTCATGCGGCATACCCACCACCGCCGCTTCTGCAACAGCCTCATGGGCAACCAGGGCACTTTCGACTTCTGCTGTGCCTAAACGGTGTCCAGCGACATTCAGCACATCGTCCACGCGTCCTGTAATCCAGTAATAACCGTCTTTGTCACGCCGTGCCCCATCTCCAGTGAAATAAACACCTGGATAAGTTGAAAAATAAGCTTCAATAAAACGCTCAGGATCGCCCCAAATGGTACGCATTTGACCCGGCCAAGAATCCTTAATCACCAAGTTGCCTTCGGCTTCACCTTCTAGTTCATGACCTTCAGCATCGACAATGGCGGGTTGTATGCCAAACAAGGGGCGCGTTGCAGACCCAGGTTTTAAATCTGTGGCTCCCGGTAAAGGGGAAATTAAAATACCGCCTGTTTCCGTTTGCCACCATGTATCGACCACAGGACAGCGGCTTTCACCCACCACAGTATAGTACCAATTCCATGCCTCTGGATTAATCGGCTCACCCACCGATCCAATCAATCGTAAACTACTACGGTCACTTTCCCGAACAAACCGATCACCTTCACGCATCATGGCGCGAATGGCAGTCGGAGCAGTATAAAGAATGGTGACATTGTGCTTATCGACAATATGACCGGTACGTGCCCACGTCGGATACTGTGGTACACCTTCAAACATCAGCGTGGTCGTACCATTGGATAAAGGCCCATACAGAACATAAGAATGTCCGGTAATCCAGCCAACATCGGCCGTACACCAAAATACATCATCTTGTTTTAAATCGAATACTTCACGGAAAGTTGAATTCACATACGTCAGATAGCCGCCCGTGGTATGCAACACCCCTTTCGGTTTACCAGTTGAACCAGAGGTATACAGAATAAATAGCGGATCTTCTGCGTTCATCGGCTCGGGTGGGCAAATTTCATTCACCGACATAATTTCCATGTGATACCACAGGTCACGGCCTGCTTTTAACTCAATTGGATTGCCGGTGCGATGCACCACAATCACATTTTGAACCGATTCAGTGCCCTGAACTTGCAGTGCAGCATCGACATTTTCTTTGAGTGGAATGGGCTTGCCACCACGCATACCTGAATCGGCGGTAATCACAATTTTGGCTTGACTGTCTTCAATCCGACTCGCCAAAGCATCGGGTGAGAAGCCACCAAAAACCACACAATGTACCGCCCCAATTCGAGCACAAGCCAACATTGAAATGGCCGCTTCAGAAACCATGGGCATATACAGCACCACACGGTCGCCTTTGCCCACACCGTGTTTCTTTAATACATTGGCAAAACGACAGGTTTCATCATGCAATTCTTTAAAAGAAATAATTTTATGCCGTGACGGATGATCGCCCTCCCAAATAATCGCAGGCTTATGCGGGTGTTCTTTTAAATGGCGGTCTAAGCAATTGGCACTCAGGTTTAGCTGTCCATCAGCAAACCATTCAATTTTAAAGTTATCTTTGTTAAAACTGGTATTTTTGACTTGAGTAAAAGGTTTAATCCAATCCAGTTTATGCGCTTGTTCTGCCCAAAACTCATTTGGCTGATCAATGGATTGCTGATAACGCTCGAAATATTCAGATTCTACAAGACGAGCTGTTTTTTTAAATTCTTCTGGTACAGGATAGATTTCTTTCATTATTTACTTCCTTGATCTTATTCATCTCATCACGAGATGCTATGCCACGTTATTGATTTTATTAATTGCATATTCACAGTATGGCGATTATTTTTCAACCACTTCAATCATGCTTTGGTCGTAGTTTATTTATACAATTTAAAACATAAACACTTTATCGTATTCAACAAAAATAATCGTCTTATTCGTATCTGATCTGTTCTTTTAATCTTATAATTTAACAACAAGATGCACTGACTATTTTATCAAATACACGATTGTCTTAGCTCAACCTGATTTGGAAAAGCGTATGAACCCACAAGACTCAGCTCCTTTTTTTTCCAGATCTCAAGCAACGAACACAGATAATCCTTTGTCGCCGCAAGGTCGTTTTGGGCGTTTAAGTTCTATCGGCTGGTATGCTTTTGTGCATTTAATTACATTTTTTGCCAGCATTGCCTTAAGCCTAACAGTGGGGATTTTTAATCTCAATACCCTGTCTATGGACAATCAGTTCGTCAATACATTAACCGGTATCGCGGGTCTAGGCTTTGTGGTGATTTTGCTGCTGTATCTCTATTTTTTAATGGTGATTACTGTACGCCGTTTACATGACATGAACCGAAGTGGCTGGTTTATTTTATTGTTTATGCTGCCCTTGCTGAATATTTTGCTGGGCATATATTTACTGTTAGGTTCAGGTACAGCAGGCATCAACAACTATGGTCTGCCGCGTGAAACACCGGTTTGGGAAAAAATCTTAGCGTGGCTGATGATCATTCTGATGTTGCTCAGTTTTTTGGCTTCAAGCAGCATAGTGTCTTATATGGTCGGTGCAGGTGAATTAGACATGCCGCAACAGGTCATTCAAAAAGGCAGTGAATATTTTTAAAATGTACTCAGCACTTTTTCACAAAACTACAGCAAAAGCCCAGAGTTTTGGTTAAATTCCCCGTCAGTTTCAGGCAAAATACGCAACAATCAACCCAAACTCGGAAGTCCTGTGGCTGAACAAAATAATGCCTTGAGTGAAGTGACTCAAGGTACCTCTCAACTTCTCCATGAAGCAACTGAGAAAACAGCAGAAACCGTCATCGCACATACCGCAAAATATAATGATGCCTACTCTACCATCGATAAATTTGTCGATGGATTTTGGGAGCGTGTGCCTTATTTATGTATCGCCATCGTAGTTTTTAGTATTTTTTTACTGTTGGTCAAAGTCTTTAAATTCTTTGTACGTAAAACCTTAGCTGACCGCTCTTATACTCGGCAGAATTTAGTCTTAGTCCTCAATCGCGTCGGTAGTTCTGCCATTATGTTCCTTGGTTTCCTAATTGCCATGGTGATCGCGATTCCTGGGTTCACCCCCGGTCAGCTGATGAGCGCACTGGGGATTGGTTCGGTCGCCATCGGTTTTGCATTCAAAGACATCTTCCAAAACTTGTTGTCAGGGATTCTGATTTTATTAAGTGAACCGTTCAAAATTGGTGATGACATTATTGTGTCAGGCATGGAAGGTACTGTTGAAGATATTCAAATTCGTGCCACCTATTTACGTTCACCCGATGGTCGTCGTATCGTCATTCCAAATGCCACAGTCTATACCAGTCCAGTCACGGTCAATACCGCCTATCAACGCCGTCGCTGTGAATTTGTGGTCGGTATTGGTTATGAAGATGATATTCAAAAAGCCAAAAATATTATCATGGCCATTCTGGATCGAGATGTCAGCATCCTGAGCCAACCGGCATTTAGTGTCAATGTCAGTGCACTTGCCGATTTTTCAGTGAATCTGAATGTACGCTGGTGGGTCGATACTACGGAAACTGCGACATCGACATCAATCAGTACCGTTCAAGAACAAGTGATTCAAGCCTTTGCAGAACACAACATTTCGATTCCTTATCCAGTACAGGAAGTCAAAGTGTATCGTGGTGATGCAGCCATACAGGACGATGTATCAGCTCGCGCTAAATAAGCGACCTAGCACATAAGAAATCACGGTTTCAGTACGAATAATCCGGTTGCCTAAGCTGAATGCTTGGCAGCCGTTTTTTGTTAGCAAATCAATTTCATAAGGAATAAAACCACCTTCGGGTCCAATCACGATCGTGCAAGCATGCTCAATTGCAAACGGCATTTTACTCTGCGCATAAGGATGCGCCACATAAGCAGGTCTATCCACTGTAATCAAACTGGGTAAGACATCTTCAACAAAAGGTTTAAAGCGTTTATAGATGTCAATTTGCGGGGCAACCGTATCGCCTGCTTGTTCCAAACCAAGCGTCACATATTGATCCAATTGTTGCAAAAATGGCGTTTGCCAATAACTTTTATCCACCCGGTAACTGTGCAAAAGAATTATTTTTTCTACCCCTAACGTGACACTGTCCATAATTAAACGGCGCAGCACTTTCGGACGTGGCATGGCTAAAATTAAAGTGACTGGTAACTTTGCTGGAACAGCTTCAATTTGAATAGGTTTAAGTTTAACTGCTTGTTCAGTCACTTCGACAATTTCGGTCAGGTAACGCTGCCCTTCTCGAATGCCGACTTTGAGATGATCACCCACTTGTACATTCACATGCTGTTTTAAATGTTCAAGCTGACGTTTCGATGTAATCGACCAAAGCTCAGATTCGGTTTGGCGTGGGTCGAGAAGGACAATATTCATAAGATACAGAAACTCTAAAAATTTCACTGCCGCAGATAGTAATATTTTCCTACTTCCATTTCGTAGGTATTACCCTACTTTTGAAAGATGAGAAGCAAGGCTTCGCAAGAAAACTCTTTGTTAGGCTAATGGTAAGTCCCTTTACCATAGCCTAACGGCGGCATCCATGCCGCCTCCGCGAAATAAATTTCAGCGTATGTATACAGGACTTTTAAAGATACTGATCAATCACTGCAATATGCTTTGCTAAAGAACCTGTATTTTTCTGCATGATCTGCTGCGCTGCGCTATTTAATCTTTTGGCTTTAGGTTCATCAGTCAAAAGTTCAATTAAAACTTGAGCCGCTTGCTCGGCATCTTGTACAACAGTTACGCCTTCAACAGCGACAAACTCATCGACAATAGTTTGAAAGTTAAAGTAATTTTTGCCCAACACCGTCGCTACATGCAACGCAATCGGCTCTAAAATATTATGTCCACCACCCGGCTCATTCAATGAACCACCAACAAAACAGACTTGACTTAAGGCATACCACAACCACATCTCGCCCATACTATCAGCCAAATAGACTTGAGTATCCGCTGCAATACTTTGCCCTAAACTACGCCGCTGTGTATCGAGTTGTAAGTCCTGTACCAACTGAAAAACCTCATCAAAGCGTTCAGGATGACGCGGCACCACTATCACCAACAGCTCTGGACATTGGCTTAAATAGGGCTTTAAAGCAGTCAGTAATTTTTGTTCTTCGGGTGCATGCGTACTGGCAAGGGTGATGATTTTACGTGATGCTAAATTCCACCCTTGTTTTAATTGCTCAGCCTGTTGTATGAAGCTTTCAGGGGCATGAATATCAAACTTAATACTGCCCAAGACCTGACTTTTATTTGCAGACATGCCTAAATTTAGGTAACGCTGTAAAGTCGCTTGATCTTGCGCCAGTAAGCGGTCTAATCCATTCAACATGCCTTGGGTTAAACTTGGAATTTTGGCATAACCTTGCGCTGATTTTTCTGAAAGACGCGCATTGATCAATAAACAAGGCACGTTAAAGTGTTTAGCCTGATCAATTAAATTGGGCCAAATCTCTGTTTCAACCAAAACCAATACTTTGGGTTGATATTTTTCATAGAATACCCGTACCAATTGTTTCTGATCGGCAGGCAAATACACCGCTTGGAACAAAGATTCATACGGTGCTTTTAAAAAGAGTGATTTAGCGCGGACTTGACCCGTCTTGGTGGTATTGGTCACTAAAACAGGATGACCTAATTTTAAATAGTGTTCGATTAATGGTTGTGCGGCATTGGTTTCCCCGACAGAAACCACATGAAACCATATTGCATTGCTGTTTTTGGGCTGTTGAAAAGGACCAAAACGCTCAAGGCATTCTTGTTGCAACTGCTCCATATTCAACGCACGTTTTTTTATTCGCCATTTATACAATGGTTTGATCATTGATAATGCTGCGTTGTACCAAAAAGGAGTAGCCAAACAAATTGCCTCAAATATTATTTAATCGGCAAAATATAACAGAGCAGCCTTCACATGTTAATGAATTCTGCTCTGCCAAATGATTTATTCTGCTTTATATAGGGATGAAATTAACTTTCAGCGAATTGCTTTTTGAAAAAAGGATAGTCGATATAGCCTTCCGCGACATCTGTTCCAATCATATTTTCAAGCTTCAATTCATTCAGTGGCTCATCTTGCACTAAACGTTCATACAAGTCAGGATTAGAAATATAGTCTTTACCAAAAGACACCGCTTCGGCTTGACCCGATGCCAATAAATCCAACGCATCTTCACGGCTTAAACGCATATTGGCAATATATGGCACACCATTTGAACGTGCTTTCATGTCAAGGCTAATGCTTGCAGCATCGATATATTCACGGGTAAAGAAGAATGCAATGTGACGTTGACCCAGTTCTTGCATGGCATAACCAAAGGTTTCTTTCGGATTCGCATCACCCATGTCATGCTCATCACCACGCGGTGCCAAATGTACACCGACACGACCTGCACCCCAAACTTCAATTAAGGCATCCACTACTTCAAGCAAGAAACGCGCACGGTTTTCAACAGAACCGCCATAGCTATCCTCACGCTGATTGGTCGAACTTTGCAGGAACTGGTCAATCAAATAACCATTGGCTGCATGGAGTTCCACCCCATCAAAGCCAGCAGCTTTGGCACGAATAGCGGACTGTTTATATTGCTCAACAATCGTTTGAATTTCAGCAATTTCCAGTGGACGTGGTACTACATATTCACGCTTTGGACGCAATAAACTGACTTGACCTTTTTGCTGTACCTGACTTGCCGAAACAGGTGTTTCACCATTAAGCAAATCAGGATGTGAAACACGCCCCACATGCCATAATTGCGCAACAATTAGACCGTCTTTGGCATGGACTGCATCGGTCGCGACTTTCCAACCGTCAACTTGAGCATCGCTAAATAAACCCGGTGTTTTTTCATAGCCATTGGCTGCTTCTGAAATCACGATCGCTTCAGAAATGATCAGACCCGCACTTGCACGTTGTGCATAGTATTCAGCCATCATCGGCGTGGGTACACGATCAGTCGTTGCACGACTACGTGTTAACGGCGCCATCACTACACGGTTTTTAAGTTTGAGTTCACCAAATTGAATCGGTGTTGAAAAATCTGTCATCAAGCAATCCTCTTACAGCTTGCTTGGACTCATTGAAGTCTAAAGCGCGTGCTGTAAATGTTGTAAAAATTCTTGGATCAGTGCTTCATTACGTGAAAAATAAGACCATTGCCCATATTTGGTCACATGAATCAATCCTGCCTGTTGCAGCACAGATAAATGATTGGACATGGTCGATTGAGAAATATCCGCGATTTTTTCCATATGCCCTGCACACACCCCGCGACTAAAATCATTTCCACATTCTTCTGCGGAAATAAAACGTTTAGGTTCTTTTAAACATTGCAGAATCTGACGTCTAATCGGGTTAGCTAAGGCTTTATAAATCGCTTCTGTGTCCATCTCATTTCACTCATGTTCATGATCAGCACCTTACCTAGAATCATTATATCTATTTTTTACGATATTAATATCGTTATTTTTCGATACAAGAAATCTTTTTGTAAATTGCTAAAATTTTGTACAACTTTATTCTATTCTAACATTGTCTGGTCAATGAATGGATTCACTCATCTAACCAAATTTTACCGTTAAAAAAACAGAGGACTAGCCTCTGTTTTTAAGAATAAACTTAAAGACCTTGTTTTAAACTGGCTTCAATAAATTTATCTAAATCACCATCCAGCACTGCACCTGTGTTCGAACTTTCCACACTGGTACGCAAATCTTTAATGCGCGAGTCATCCAGTACGTATGAACGAATCTGACTGCCCCAACCAATATCAGACTTAGTATCTTCTAAGGCTTTCGCAGCATCATTACGTTTTTGCATTTCCAACTCATAAAGTTTTGCACGTAACTGTTTCCAAGCATGATCACGGTTGGCATGTTGTGAACGCTGATTCTGACACGCCACCACAATGCCTGTTGGCGCATGGGTTAAACGCACCGCAGAGTCGGTTTTGTTAATATGCTGACCACCTGCCCCTGATGCACGATACGTATCAGTACGGACATCGGCTGGATTGATATCAATTTCAATGTTGTCATCGACTTCAGGCGAAACAAACACCGCAGAGAATGACGTGTGACGACGGTTGCCCGAGTCAAAAGGTGATTTACGCACTAAACGGTGTACACCGGATTCGGTACGTAACCAGCCATAAGCATACTCGCCTTCGACACGAATGGTCGCCGACTTAATCCCTGCCACATCACCGTCCGATTCTTCCATCAATTCGGCTTTAAAACCATGACGTTCAATCCAACGCAAATACATACGCAGCAGCATTGAAGCCCAATCTTGCGCTTCTGTACCGCCAGAACCGGCCTGAATTTCGACGTAGCATGGATTTGGATCCATTGGATTGCTGAACATACGACGGAATTCAAGTTTCGCTAACTCTTCTTCAGCCGTGGTTAACTCAGCTTGTACATCTTCAAGCAAGCTTTCATCGTCTGCTTCAACCGCCAAATCAAGCAATGCTTGTGCATCATCCAGTTGAGTCGACAAGCTTTCTAATACATTCAGTACGTTTTCAAGCTCACCTTTTTCTTTGGCCATGGCTTGAGCACGGGCTTGGTCATTCCAAATGCTCGGGTCTTCCAATTCACGGAGAACTTCTTCTAAACGCTCTTTCTTCAGATCGTAGTCAAAGATACCCCCGTAGTGTTTGACCACGGTCGTTTAAGTCTTTTAATTGGTTTAGATAAGGATTAATTTCCACGTGAATTACTCTCAATCAGAATATTAGGCTTAAATAGCCGCAAATTATATCACAGAGCATTCAAGGAATTTGAGCAGGATTATTTTTGTCTAAGTGGTTGACCAAAATGTATTATTTATGAACAATGCGCATGTTTTTTAAACATTATTACAATTTTTTTATAACAATAACCGTTTGGGGGTTTTATGAAACGCAGTTTATTCGCGTTGGGTCTTGCTGTCATGGCATCTTCAAGTTTTGCTTATAATGCTCAAGTCGATGGTGGCTTTAGCTATTTTGATCACGATAGTGACTGGATTGATTCGAATGGCCAATTCGGTTTACAAGGCACCTTCTATTTCGAGCCAGTGGATACAAAAAATAGTCCTTTAAATGAAGCTGCATTTCTCGGTCATAACAGTCATGTATACGCAAAATATGGTTATGAATATTTGGACACCCAAACCGTGAATGTCTCTAAGTTCTTTGACTTCCCTATAGCCGCTGTTGGCACAGCAGAATATGACAGCCACAGTATCGCTGCGGGTATGGAATACTTCTATGAACAATTCTATTTGCCGGTGAGCTAGGTCTGGTTCAAGACAAAGCTGAAGCAACCATAACGGCCCTAGGCATTACGCATACAGCAAGTACCGACAAGGACACCACGACTTATCGTGCGCTTGTCGGTTATATGCCTTTATCGAACCTATTATTCGCTGCGGGTATGGATGGTTATCAAGGTGATAATGACAAAGATGAAAACCGTTTTGCAATCCGTACCAAATATGTTGCCCCTCTAGCGCAAGGTCAATTTATTAATTTAGAGGCAAATGGCGCTTTTGGTGATACAGACTCAGTGATTGTTGCTGCCGACTATTACCTTGATCATGCCTTTAGCTTTGGTGCGGCATATAGCATTGAAGATGATGGAGAAGATGATGCTGATTTCTTCTCGATTCGTTCTCAATATTTCATCAATTCTAACTTCGCAGTCGGTGGTGCAATTGGTTTTGGTGATGATGTTCAAGCATTGAATATCAATGCAACTTACCGCTTCTAAGCTTAAAACCAGCCGTAAAAATGATGATCAAAGCACGCTCAATCGAGGGTGCTTTTTTATTCCCAATAAATTAAAATGTTACAAAATGCTTAATTTTTTATAGAAAAATCCATTAAATCCACAAAATATCCACAATTTTAATAAAACAAAACATTTAAATAATTTATTAATTTTCAATATATTAAATTAAAACAATTACACAACATTACGTTTGCAACATTTCTGTAACCCTGCAATGATTGACCTCGTTTCATTTTGCTCTAGACTAAAAGTTGTAACAAGAAATGTATTAATTTTAACCATAAATTTGAGGGGTAGTATCCATGAAAAAACTAGCAATCGCATCTGCTGTACTTTCAGCACTTGTTCTTACAGGTACAGCTCATGCATACCAAGCTGAAGTAGGCGCATCAGCAGCTTACCTTGACCCTGATAATGGTGGTTCAGGCAACGCTTTTGGTGTAGATGGTACTTATTACTTTAACCCAGTACAAACGCGTAATGCCCCACTTGCAGAGGCAGCATTCCTTGACCGCGCCAGCAACGTCAATGCACATGCAACATTTGCCGATCAAGGTGATGTCGATAACAATACCTATGGTGTTGGTGCTGAATTCTATGTTCCAAACTCAGATTTCTATCTAGGTGGTGATATCAGCCGTAACAATGCTGAATATCGTAATGCTCTCGGTCAAAAATATGACTTCGATACCACGTATTATGCCGCTGAAGTCGGTTATCTTCCTGCTCCGGGCTTATTAATTGCCGCAGGTGTGAAAGGTTATGATAACGACAAGGATGACGGTGTAGATCCAACACTGCGTGCTAAATACGTGACTACACTCAGCAATGGCAAAGACATTAACTTAGAAGCGGGTGCAGCATTTGGTGATCTAGACGAATACAACCTTGCTGCAGATTACTTCATTGATAAAACACTCAGCATTGGTGCCGACTACCGCAATAACGATCTCACTGATCAAAGCGAATTTGGGATTAATGCACGTAAATTCTTGAATCAACAAGTCAGCCTTGAAGGTCGTGTTGGTTTTGGTGAAGTCGGTAACAACGACTACAACTCATTTGGTGTCGCTGCGAAATACCGTTTCTAAGCAAACAAAACAGATATTCATTTCATAAAAAAACCGCTCAAATGAGCGGTTTTTTTAATGCTCTAAATGTATGACCCGGAGTTGCAAACTTACGTTGCCATTAAATTCATTTTGATCGAGTTCATAAACCAATCTGACACGATCTTGCATGGCATCAAATTCAAATTTCTCACGGGCATTAAAAGCAATGGCTTCCACAATTTGCCCATTGTCTAAAGCCAAACGCAGTTTTAAATGGCTGTCTTTCAACCAACGAGAATCCAGAACTTTAAACACACCTTCAAAAATAGGTGATGGAAATTTTTGCCCCCAAGGGGTTAAATTTTGTAGCAACTTCACCGTTTCAAGTTGAAAGTTTTCCGTTGCTAATTCACCATCCGTCCATACAGTGGCATGAAATAGTGACTCATCCATGGTCGAGATCAATTGTTCAAAAGCTTGCTTAAATTGCGCAAAATGCACTTTCTGAATGGTTAAACCTGCTGCGGCAGCATGTCCACCAAAATGGCTGACCAAATGTGGATATTGCTCTGCAATCATCTCGATGGCATCACGAATATGCACACCCTCTATCGAGCGAGCAGAACCTTTGATATGAATACCGTCATCATCCGCTGCAAACACAATACTTGGACGATGAAATTGTTCTTTTAGACGCCCTGCGACAATGCCAATCACACCCTGATGCCAGTGTTTATCAAACATCACCAACGTGGCAGGTAAATGCTGCTGATCTAACTGTAATTTTTCCAGCTCAACTAAAGCCTGCTGCTTCATTTGCAATTCGACTTGGCGACGCTCAACATTCAAATCATTGAGTTGCTGTGCCAGTGGATAAGCGCTTTGCATATCCTGCGCCAATAGACATTCAATGCCAATGTCCATGGTTTCCATCCGCCCAGCGGCATTCACCCGAGGTCCCAAGACAAAGCCTAAATCTTGGGCTTTAAACTGTGCGGGGTCACGTCCTGCAATATCCAAAAGTGCGCTGATTCCGGCACGGCATTGATTTTGCTGGATCCTTTTCACCCCCGCATCCACCAAAATACGGTTGTTATAATCCAAGCTTGCCACATCAGCATAGGTGCCTAAAGCCACCAAGTCTAAATACTGTGCGACTTTACTGGTCGATTTCCCCAATTGACTGCGATAGCTCGACAGTCGTGCCAGCAGGTAAAATGCAACTCCAACCCCTGCTAAGGCTTTACTTGGAAATTCACAGCCCAATTGATTGGGATTCACCACCGCTTCAGCTTTGGGGGTTTCTTTGGTAGTCAGGTGATGATCGGTAATAATCACTTGCATGCCATGTGCCTGTGCTTGTTCGACACCGGCATGACTTGAAATACCGTTATCGACCGTAATCAACAGATCAGGTTGATAACGACTAAAAGCCAGATCTGCAATTTTCGCTGTTAAGCCATAACCATATTTAAAACGGTCGGGAACCAGATATTCGACCTTGGCCCCCATATCCCGTAGGGCTAAAACCATCAATGCGGTACTGGTCGCACCATCGGCGTCATAGTCACCGACAATAATAATCTTGTTATTTTCATCAATTGCTTGGTCAATAATTTGAATGGCTTGTTCCAAACCTTTCATATTGGGTGCAAGTAAATGCTTAAGTTTAAACTCAAGTTCTTGTTCTGATTGCACGCCACGGCGCGCTAAAATTTGGGCAATAAATGGCGACACGCCCTGAATATTTTCAGGGCGTGTAATCAAAGGGCGTTGCTGAATCAATGTTTTTGGCATTTAAGGCATGAGTCGTTGTAAGGTCCATAGACCGTCGATTCTTTCATAACTTAAACGGTCATGTAAACGGTTTGGACGACCTTGCCAAAATTCATAATAATCGGGCACTAAACGATAGCCCCCCCAGAATTCAGGCTTCGCCAATTCGGCTTTTTCTGTCACTTGTTCATGCAAGGCTTGGAAACGTGTTTGCAATTCTTCACGGCTGGCAATGACACCACTTTGCGGCGTACTAATGTGCGCTGCAATTTGGCTTTCACGTGGCCGTTTATGATAATAGTCCGTCGACTCGGCTAAAGAAATCTTTTCCACCTTGCCACTGACACGGATTTGACGTTCCAATTCAGGCCAATAAAACAGCAACTCCGCATATGGATTGCTAATTAAATCTAGGCCTTTTTGACTGTCATAGTTGCTGTAAAAATCATAACCTGATGTCGTTGCACCACGCAATAATACGGTACGTACATGCGGACGACCTTGTGCGTTTGCCGTTGCCAAAGACATGGCATAAGGTTCATGCAAGTGCGCGGCTAAAGCAGCATTAAACCAATTTAAAAACTGCTGATGCGGATTTTCATCCACCTGAGTTTCATGTAACTCATCTTTTTGATAACTTAAGCGCAGTTCGCTTAAGTCTTTAATCACATCATCCATAGACTTACCTTAAGCAGCGTTGGCACGTACAGCATCTGCAAGATGATTGGCTAAAGCCGTAACTTCTTGCAGATCATCCCCTTCCACCATGACACGAATCACGGGCTCAGTGCCTGATTTACGAATCAACAAACGTCCACGACCTTTGAGCTGTGCTTCCGCTTTTTCAAATTCTGTAACCAAAGCAGGTACAGCATACGGATCAAACATTGCCTCTAAACGGACATTAACCAAGACATTCGGCAATAAATGAAAGTCAGCAACCAATTCATGCAAGGCTTTTTTCTGTTCGACCATTACTGTCAATACTTGTAATGCGGCAATAATCGCATCACCGGTGGTGCTTTTATCTAAAGTCAGAATATGTCCTGATGGCTCACCACCAATGACCCAACCTTTTTCATCCAGTGCTTGCAACACATAACGGTCACCCACGCTGGCACGAATAAATGGCACTTGTGCTTTTTCCAAAGCCAATTCCAGTGCCATATTACTCATCACGGTACCCACAATCCCTGCGGGTTTATGACTGGCCTGGGTGGCAAGAATATATAAAATACTGTCGCCATCGACCAATTCACCACGTTGATCGACCAAAATTACGCGGTCAGCATCACCATCAAAGGCAATCCCTAAATCTGCATGGTGGTGAAGCACGGCTTTTTGCAGTTTTTCAGGATGGGTTGAACCACACTGTTCATTGATGTTTAAGCCATCGGGTTCGTTATAGAGTGCAACAATTTTAGCGCCTAATTCTTTAAATACCGCAGGACCTACGTTATAAGCCGCACCATTGGCACAGTCCACCACAATTTTTAAATTGCTCAGGTCAAAATGGTAGGGAAATGTCGATTTACAAAATTCAATGTAACGGCCATTGGCATCTTTAACACGAACGCTTTTACCCAAATTTGCGGTATCTTCAATCTTTAATTCTTTTTCAAGTTCTTGATTAATCGCTTCTTGAACATCATCGGGCAGTTTTTTGCCTTCACTTGAGAAGAATTTAATCCCATTATCATAATAAGGATTATGCGAAGCTGAAATCACAATACCTAAACTGGCATGCAAAGCACGGGTTAAATGGGCAATCGCGGGGGTTGGCAAGGGTCCTAATAAATGGACATAAACACCAGCAGCATTTAAACCCGCCTGTAATGCTGATTCCAAAATATAGCCAGATAAACGGGTATCTTTGCCCAAAACAACAATCGGTTTTTTCTTATGACTCACTTGTTTTAAAACTTTACCTGCTGCAAAGCCGAGCTTAAGTGCAAATTCAGGTGTAATTGGAAGTTCCCCAAACTTCCCACGGATACCATCTGTTCCAAAATAACTCATTTTTTACTCACTTCTTATACATCTATGATGAAATTCATCATCCAATTTTTTCCACAATTACTTTACACCAAAATCAAAAAAGCCGTCATATAAATGACGGCTTTTCATGAAACGAATTACTAAAAATCAACCCACACGATAGTTCGGTGCTTCTTTAGTAATAGTCACATCATGCACGTGAGATTCAGACATCCCTGCCGATGTAATTTTGACGAACTTGGCATTTTGACGAAGATCTTCAATCACAGCAGAACCGGTATAACCCATCGAAGAACGTAAACCACCCATCATTTGATGGACAATGTTCCCCATCGGACCTTTATACGGTACACGGCCTTCAATCCCTTCTGGTACCAGTTTTTCCTGACCGGCTTTAGCGTCTTGGAAATAACGGTCAGCAGAACCGGTAGCCCCTGCCATCGCACCCAATGAACCCATACCACGGTATGCTTTGTAGTAACGACCTTGGAAAAATTCAACTTCGCCCGGTGCTTCTTCAGTTCCTGCTAGCATTGAACCGACCATAATCGTGCTTGCGCCCGCGCCAATCGCTTTTGCCATATCACCAGAGAAGCGGATACCGCCATCAGCAATAAGCGGAATTTGGTCTTTTAATGCATTGGCAACGCTGTCAATCGCAGAGATTTGTGGCATGCCAATACCAGCAACAATACGTGTAGTACAAATTGAACCCGGACCAATACCGACTTTAACCGCATCTGCACCCGCATCGAGTAATGCCAATGCAGCATCACCTGTTGCGATATTACCGCCAATGACTTGAACTTGCGGATAGTTTGCTTTCACCCAACGCACACGTTCAATAACACCCGCAGAGTGACCATGCGCCGTATCAACCACAATGGCATCTACACCCGCTTCAACCAATGCTTCAACACGTGCAGGGGTTTCAATACCAGTACCGACTGCAGCACCAACACGTAAACGACCTAAATCATCTTTACAGCTGTTTGGATAAAGTTCTGCTTTACGGAAATCTGTTACCGTAATTAAGCCTTTCAGCTCGTTGTTATCACCAACCACCAGTACTTTTTCAATACGATTTTTTTGTAATAATGCTTGGATATTTTCTTTAGATTCGTTTTCACGAACCGTCACCAGACGGTCTTGACCAGTCATGATGTTACTTACAGGCTGTTCTAAATTGGTCACGAAACGTGTATCACGACCCGTCACAATACCCACTACTTTGCCATCTTTCACAACAGGTACACCGCTGATGTTGTTGGCTTGAGTGATTGCAATAAGTTCGCGAACCGTAGTTTCTGGAGTCACAGTGATTGGATCTTTCACCATCCCTGCTTCAAATTTTTTCACACGGCGTACTTCAGCTGCTTGAGCAGAAATATCCATGTTTTTATGCAGGATGCCAATGCCACCATTTTGTGCCATCGCAATTGCCATACGTGATTCTGTCACAGTATCCATTGCAGCTGAAATAAGCGGGATATTCAGATTAATGCCACGAGTTAGGCGTGTCTTTAAGGAGACATCTTTTGGGAGGACAGTTGAGTAGGCAGGGAGTAATAAGACATCATCGAAGGTTAGCGCTTCTTGAACGATGGTCAACATAACAGTCTCACTGGTAATTTCCGTGCGCTATTATAAACAAAAAAACAGTTTTATTCATGTTAATTTCAAACAGCAAGGCAAAATAAATTTACATTGCTGAATATTCATCAATTTTTTATAAAATTATCATCAATAGACTTTATCCACGCCTGCTTCTTTTAAGCCGCGCAGCGGAAGACCTTTGGCTTGCCATACAAAACATCCTTGTCGGGTATGGCAAAGGGATGACATTAATTAAGTTGGGCAGGTAAAGACCGACTCATCCATCAAATCAGTACCGCACTCTAAAGTTTCAATCCAATCCAGAAATTGATTGACCTGCTCTTTCCCAATAAAAGGTGTACCGTGCTGCGGGACAATCATTTCAACATCCATGGTGCGGACCATTTTCACCCATAAACGAATGATTTTATTGCAACACATATAGCGTTGATGAAAAGATTTCATTTTCGGAATATGCGAAGCAAAATTTTCCAATGGTTTATTGGCATCATCCACCATAGATGCCCCCATATCACCTGAAAACAAGATTTTTGCAATCGGATCGTAGAATTGGAAGTTGCCTACCGAATGTAGAAAATGGGCAGGAACGACAATAATTTTTGATTCGCCCAAAGGGATGATCCCACCGTGGTCTGGCAATTCAATCAAGCGTTCCAACCAGCCACCTTTCATTCGATCACTCATAAAGGCAGAGTTCAAATGGGGTAAAAAGCGTGCCCAAAGTTTAGATGCCACCACTTTAGCTTCGGTATAAACCAACCAACGTGGCATCGAGGTAATAATATCGGGGTCTTGGTGTGAAGCCATGACATAATCAAGATTGGTCAAACGGGTATATTTATTCAGTTCCATGGTCAGAGGGACATAGGTTAAATCGCCACCTGGATCAAGTACCGCTGCACGTTCATTATCCAAAATTAGAAATTGGTTCGCTTGTACGCCTTCACCTTTGACGAGGCTCGTAAAGCTAATACATTTATGTGTGCCATTATCAAATAACACTTGTGATGTAGTGCGATCAAACGCCATAACCGATTCCCCAAAATATTGTTTTAAAATTGCCTTTTTAATCCCTCACAACATATATGGAATTATAGAAATATACAATAAACATGTGTTTAAATATTCTTAAATTTATCAGTAAATTGTGCCACATTTAAGCGGGTAAAAATCCCGACAAAAACGCAAGGATTTTTACCCTAACACAGGTTTAAAAGAAATAATGTTGTACTAAAGTTGAAACTCCAATCAGCAAGAATATGCTTGCACCAATTTTATGAATCAGTGAAATGGGTAACTTATCTGCCAGCTTATCGCCAATAAAGACTGCTGGGGCATTGGCAATCATCATTCCCACTGTTGTACCCGCCATCACCCAGAAAATGCTGTCAAAACGTGCAGCGAGCGCTATGGTTGCCACTTGAGTTTTATCGCCAATTTCGGCCAGAAAAAACAGCACAAAGGTCGCACCAAACACGCCATATCTTTGCCATTTATTAATGCTGTCGGTTTCGTCATCCAGTTGGTCTGGAACCAGCATCCACAGCGCCATGGCAATAAAACCAAGCGATACAATCCAAAGCAACACATCAGGGCTAAGAACCGTGGTAATCCACTGACCGAGAACGGCTGAAATACCATGATTTAATAAGGTCGCCAGTAAAATGGCCAATAAAATTGGAATCGGTTTACGGAAGCGTGCTGCGAGCAAGAGTGCCAATAATTGGGTTTTATCACCCATTTCAGCAAGTGCAACAATCGCGGTCGAGATCAGGAACTCATACATATGAACTTTCTCTGGCTAGCAAAATTTGCCGATGACTTATCACTCCTGCTAGCCAAAAATCTGCAGAGTAATAAATCAAAGGTCTTGCCAACAAAAAAAGCTTTTTGAAAAGCTGAATTGGTTCTTTGCTATGATGACCATGTTCTGTTGAACAATTATGTTGATCATCACCTTTTTACATTGCGTAAAAAGCGGCTACTCCCCAATGAAGTAGTGCTAGTTTAATTTACACAGCGTTTTTTTTCAAATGAGATTTTCTTTTTGTCCACGCAATACAAAGCAACGAATTTTTCCCAATAAAAAAACCCTGCCTAAGCAGGGTTTTTATGCGCCTTTTTAGACTAAAAATTAGAGCAATAAGCTACGAATATCAGCCAAAAGCTTGGTCAATTTATTGGTGAAACGCGCAGCATCTGCACCATTAATCACACGGTGGTCATAAGACAATGACAATGGAAGCATCAATTTCGGATCAAAACCTTCGCCATTCCAAACAGGTTGCATGGTTGCCGGCGAAATACCCAAAATTGCCACTTGAGGCCAGTTCACCAATGGAGTAAACGCTGTACCACCAATTGAACCTAGGCTGGTAATGGTAAAGTTCGCACCTTGAAGATCTTTCGGAGAAAGCTTTTTGTCGCGAGCTTTTTGACCTAGCACACCCAGTTCAACCGCAATTTGCTTAATTGATTTTTGGTCAGGATGACGTAATACAGGTACGGTCAAACCATCTGGTGTCGCAACGGCAATTCCCATATGAATTTCATTACGTAACAAGACTGACTTACCATCATCTGCCAAGTGACCTGCAAAATCACGCTCTTCTTTCAGTAGATGCGCAACGGCTTTAATAATGAATGCCATAATGGTCAGGCTAATGCCTTCTTTCTTAAAGTTGCCTTTAAGATCATTACGCCATGCTTCAAGCTCAGAAATATCCGCTGCGTCAAACTGTGTAACTTGTGGAATGAAGTTATTCAATGACAATTGCGGAACAGAAACCTGTTGCAAACGCGTCATGACTTTTTCTTCTGTACCACCAAATGCTGTAAAGTCAGGCAGTTTTGGCAAACCAGAAACTTGAGCAACCGCTTGAGCGACTGGAGCAACCTGAGGCGCGGTCAAACGCGTTTTTACATAAGCAACCAGATCTTCTTTCATCAAACGTTCATGCGGGCCTGATGCTTTCACTTCTGACAACACGACACCAAGTTCACGTGCAAGTTTACGCACCGCAGGGCCTGCATATACTTTCGAATTTGCAGCACTCTGCTCTTTGGTTAACTTATCTACGTCATTTGTAGTCGCAGCTACAGGTGCAGATTGTTGTACTTTAGCTGCTGCTTGAGTAGGAGCTGGCGCTTTTGCTGTCTCGGCTTTCGCAACAGGTGCAGGAGCTTGACCTTCAGCTTCAATCGTTACCAGTGCAATGCCTTCGGAAACATTTTGACCCAATGCAACATGAATTGCCTTGATCACACCTGCAATCGTACTTGGTACTTCAACTGTTGCTTTATCTGATTCAACCACGATGATGCTTTGGTCTTTTTCAACCGTATCACCCACAGCCACCAAAATTTCAGCAACGGCCGCTTTATCTACACCCAAGTCAGGCACTGCAATTTCAACCGCGCCTGCAGGAGCAGCAGCAACTTGTGGTGCTACTTCAACAGGCTGAGTAGTGACTTGAGGCGCTGCAACTTGTGCAGGCTCAGCAGTCACTTGTGCAACTGAAGCTGCTGTTTTTACAGTCAGAATCACCACACCTTCTTTGACACTATCGCCCACTTGAATGCTAATCGATTCAACCGTACCTGCAATCGTACTCGGCACTTCAACGGTCGCTTTATCTGATTCAACCACAACAATGCTTTGATCAACGTCAATTTCATCGCCAACTTGAACCAAAATCTCACCGACCAAGGCTTTGTCTACGCCAATATCAGGCACTTGTACTTCAACAACCGTTGCTGTCGCAGCAGGAGTTGACGTTTTTTCTTCAATCACTGGCGCTGTATTTGCTTGAACAGGAGCAACCGCAGCTTCAGGCTGAGTTGTTGCAACTGCTTCAGCTGCTGTCGCAGCTTCTGCTTCTAGTTCGATCAATACTGCACCTTCAGCAACTTCATCACCCAAATTAACCAGAATGCTTTTAACCACACCTGCCGAAGTGCTAGGCACTTCAACAGAGGCTTTATCAGATTCAAGTAAGATAATACTGTCATCAACGCTAATGGTATCGCCCACTTTGATTAAAATTTCTGCAACTGTTGCTTTATCTACACCAATATCTGGAGTCGTAATTTGCATGATTAGTTCTCCTCTTTGTAGTCAGCAACCGCATGAAGCTCTGGATGCGTTTGTGGCAACCAAGCCACTGGGCGGTCTGTATCTAATTCAAAACTAGAAATCGCATCTTTCACTAAACGCGCATCTACTTCGCCTTCATCCGCGAGTTTTTTCAACGTCGCCACCACAATATGCGCAGCATCAACACCGAAATAACTACGTAAATTTGCGCGTGTATCTGAACGGCCATAGCCATCTGTACCTAACGCTACGAATGGACGGTTATCTGGAAGATAAGCACGAATTTGTTCGCTGTATGCACGCATATGGTCTGTAGCTGAAACTACGATACCGTTGGTATTGCGAAGTTGCTTCGATATCCACGCTTCTTTTGCTGTTTCAGCCATTGGATGCAAGCGGTTGTATTCTTCACACGCCATACCGTCACGTGCTAGTTCGTTAAAGCTGGTTACGCTGTATACGTTCGAATGAATTTGGTATTCGTCACGCAAAATTTGCGCCGCTTTAATCACTTCACGAAGAATCACACCTGAACCCATCAGCTGTACTGTGGCTTTCTCATCTTCTTGCAATAAGTACATACCACGCTTAATGCCTTCCTCAGCGCCTTGTGGCATTTCAGGGTGTTCGTAGTTTTCGTTCATCACCGTTAAGTAATAGAACACACGCTCTTGGTTCACATACATGCGCTGTAAGCCATCATGTACGATTACCGCAAGTTCATAACCAAAACATGGATCATAAGAGATACAGTTTGGAATGGTGTTAGCAAGAATGTGCGAGTGACCGTCTTGGTGCTGTAAACCTTCACCGTTTAGCGTGGTACGACCTGCGGTAGCACCCAACAAGAAGCCTTGAGCTTGTGCGTCGCCTGCTGCCCATGCAATGTCCCCAATACGTTGGAAACCAAACATTGAGTAGTACATGTACATTGGAATCATTGGCAAGTTATTGGTTGAATAACTGGTTGCCAAAGCCGCCCATGCACTCATCGCGCCCGCTTCGTTAATCCCTTCTTGAAGCATGTGACCGTCTTTTGCTTCACGGTAATGCATCAATTGTTCTTGGTCTTCAGGGGTATATTTTTGACCGTGAGCGGCATAAATACCCAATTGACGGAACATCCCTTCTAAACCAAACGTACGCGCTTCATCAGGAACGATCGGTACAACGCGGTCTTTAATGGCTTTCTCTTTCAATAATGCAGAGATTAAACGCACCATCACCATCGTGGTTGATTGTTCTTTACCACCACTGCCTTTCAACACTGCATCAAATACAGACAACTCAGGAATAGCAAGTTGTTCACTTTCTTTACGACGTGCAGGTAAGTAACCACCCAACGCTTCACGACGTGCTTTCATATATTTCAGTTCAGGCGAATTTTCGCTTGGACGATAGAAAGGTACTTCTTCTAATTGCTCATCATTGAATGGCAAGTTGAAACGGTCACGAACGTATTTTAAAGATTCAATCTGCATTTTTTTGATTTGATGCGTTTTGTTAACCGCTTCAATTTCTTCAGATAAACCATAACCTTTAACTGTTTTCGCAAGAATTACAGTCGGCTGACCTTTGGCTGTACATGCTTCTGCATAAGCAGCAAATACTTTGTATGGGTCATGACCACCACGATTTAGATTATCAATATCTTCATCACTTAAATCTTTGACCAGTTCCGCAGCTTCAGGATACTTACCAAAGAATTTTTCACGCGTATATGCGCCACCTTTCACTTGGTAACGTTGGAAATCACCATCGACCGCTTCTTCCATGACTGCCTGAAGTGCGCCAGTGGTGTCTTTCGCCAACAATGGATCCCAATGACGGCCCCAAACGACTTTAATCACACGCCAGCCTGCGCCACGGAATAATGATTCAAGCTCTTGAATAATTTTGCCGTTACCACGTACAGGACCATCTAGACGCTGTAAATTACAGTTCACCACCCAAATCAGGTTATCTAGCTTTTCACGGCCTGCTAATGAAATTGCGCCCAAGCTTTCTGGCTCATCCATTTCACCATCGCCAAGATAAGCCCAAACTTTACGGTCTTCTTCTTTAATCAAACCACGGTTCATCAAATACTTTTGAATGTGCGCTTGATAAATTGACATGATTGGACCTAAGCCCATCGATACGGTCGGGAACTGCCAATAGTCTGGCATTAAGTACGGATGCGGGTAACTTGGAAGACCAATACCGCCTACTTCGCGACGGAAATTATTTAAATGGTCTTCAGTCAAACGGCCTTCTAGGAATGAACGTGCATAAATACCCGGCGCACAATGACCTTGATAATAGATCATGTCACCACCGAAGTGATCACTATTGGCACGGAAGAAATGGTTAAAGCCAACGTCATACAAGGTTGCTGAAGATGCAAAACTTGCTAAGTGACCACCTAAATCATCACCTGTTTTATTCGCACGCAACACCATTGCCAAAGCATTCCAACGAATCAACGCACGAATACGGCGTTCCATATCTTGGTCACCTGGCATTGCTGGCGTTTCGTCAACCGAAATTGTATTACGGTAAGGCGTATTTAGGCGCTGAATAGGAACATGTGTAGCAATTGCACGCTGATAGAGTTTTTCGAGTAAAAATGCCGCTCGCTCCGTTCCCATATGTTGTAAAACCGAGTCGAAAGCATCTTGCCATTCTTGGGTTTCTTGCGCGTCAGTATCACCATAAAACGCCATATTGCACCTATTCCTTGAGCCTATTTATATTCTCTATATGTATCATACTTTGGCAGGTTTCAGTTATTGCCACAGCTGAATACGGAATAGCACTATTATTTAGAAAATAAATATCTACTGACCATTCTTTACGCAATAAAACAAAAAACCGCCAATAAAGGCGGTTTTTTATACAATAAGTATTCTTTTGAATGATAATATTTAGAGTTAAAAGCTATAAGCGCTCAGATCACATTCTTTAAGACCATTTAGAGCAGACTAGTAACCCGTCATTGAAAAACTTATGGCAACATCGCTAAATAAGTTGATGGATTTTTACGTTGACCATCTTTAACAACTTCATAATGTAAATGAGGACCAGTACAACGACCAGTACAACCCACATTCGCAATATGTTCGCCGGCTTGCACTTTATCGCCAACGCGAGCAATCAGACGAGATGCATGTGCATAACGCGTGAGATAACCATTACCATGGTTAATTTCCACATATTGACCATAACCTGTACCCCAACCCGATTTAGTGACTACACCTGGACCGGTTGCATAAATAGCAGTGCCACTTGGGGCTGACATATCTAAACCTGAATGATTTTCAGCACGACCACCCATGGTACGACCACCATAGTTTGAACTGACACGATTCATATCAGGCAATGGGTGAGATACCAACCAAGAGTAAGGATTGTTAGAATAGCTTTTTGAGGTGCTTGAGCCGTATTTCTTTGCAAGCGATTCATTGTTCAATTCAACAGTTTTTTCACGTAACTGAACACTCATTTTAGTTTCAGCAGGAAGATCAATATCATTTGATTCTACATAAGAACCCTGAGCCAAAGTACGAGTCAGTTGTTCAATACGATCTGTTGATACGTCGTTAGAATTTAGTTCAACTAAATCCGCAAAAGCTACAGATGCAGCAGACGCTGCCAATGAAAACGCTAATAGAATACGTCGCGTATGCATAAAAAACCTCTTTTAACTGTTCTTAGTTAATGTCCTTGTGTGATCTCTTCCTTGATATCTACTGAACGAAGCGCATAAGATTAAGACACAAATATGAAGGAACAATGTATGTCTGAACCAGTGAAGCTCTTTCAACAAACAAGAAAACACTTAAAAACAGGAAACTTTACGTTTCTCTCTACACAAGTTGCTGCATGGCAGAAACTTACAAAAATCATTCAACCTATCTTGCCCCAACCGGAGCAATGGAAAGTTGTTTGTTATCAAAATGGCGTTTTGACCATTACCGGTGAAAATCAAGCAATGATTAGTCAACTGGCATATCTTCAAAAGCAATATATTGCTCAATTATTACAATTAGACGAATTCAAAGATTTGCAAAAACTACAAGTTCGTTTAAGAATTCAAACAGCAACACCCTCAAAACCTGAAGCGCTGACCAGATCCCTTAGCCCAGATACTCAAGATTTAATCCGTGGTGCTGCTGACTTTGTGAGCGACCCCAAGCTTAGCCAAGCAATGCTACGTTTGGCAAGCAATAAAAAGTAACTAGCACTTTGCTGTCGCTTAAATCAATCAAAAATTATGTGATCGATTTAACAGTCATAGTTGTTATATTATAACACACACATTAAAAGACAATGACTTATGTCACACTTACATAAGGAATTGGACATTGCGTTTCGTCATTAAATGTTACAATTTCGTAACTGGTTGGATCACTTTTAACATTGCGTAATAACTGATTATTTAATGCATGTCCTGATTTATAGCCGTCAAATTTGGCAATAATTTGATGCCCCAGTAAATATAAATCACCCACAGCATCTAAAATTTTATGACGTACAAACTCATCAGAGAAACGCAGCCCCTCCTCATTCACCACCCCGGTCTCATCCACGCCAATCGCATTGTCTAAGCTTGCACCCAAGGCTAAATTATTGGCTTTGAGATAGTCCAAGTCTTTCATAAAACCAAAAGTACGGGCTTCACTCACTTCATACACGAAAGTTTCAGTTGAAAAATCAATGGTCGCGGACTGGTATTCTTTTTTAAATGCGGGATGGTCGAAGTCAATCGTGAAATTGAGTTGGAAACCCTCATGCGGGCGAAAAATGGCACGTTTATCATCAATCAGTGCTTCTACTGTTTTTAAAATTTTGATAAATTTTTTCGGCGCATTTTGCTCAGCCAGACCACCTTGCATCAGCAAGTAAATAAATGGGCCTGCACTACCATCCATAATCGGTACTTCAGAAGCAGAAACCTCAATAATCAGATTGTCGATTCCTAATCCTGCAATCGCACTCATGACATGCTCAATCGTGCCGACCTTGGCATCTTCTTTAACCAAATTAGAGCACATAAATGCTTCTTGAATCAGCATGGCATTGGCTTGAATATCGACAGGTGGATCTAAATCGATACGTCGAAACACAATTCCCCCATCGACATGGTGCGGCACAAAGTTAATTAAGACTTTTTGCCCACTATGAAGACCAATACCGCTCGCTTTCACGACACGTTGTAGGGTTCTTTGTTTCAACATGTTTTCTATCATCTGCTCATCAAACCGCTATACGTTAGCATATTTAGCCATTGATAAAAAACAAAAAGGTAGCCTTTAGGCTACCTTTTCTGTTGAATTTATGCAGACGACATTAATTCATCTTTATTTACGTTGCTGATTTTTCAAGTAATCTTGAATACTCATCGGTGTTGGGCGCGCTGTACCGACTGCTGGAGCAGCAGTCGCACTTGCTTCGCTCTGTTGACGCTGAATTGCTGGCACATCATCATCTTCCACAGCAGCTTGAGCAACTGAACTAACTGGACGAGTTGCAGACTGCGTTGTTGGACGTTTTACCGTATCCACAGAATCTGCTGAATTGCGCGTTAAACCCGTAGCAATCACTGTAACGCTAATTTCATCACGCGCATCTGGATCAAATACTGTACCGTAGAACACTTGGCCTTCGTCTAGATCGACAATCTGGTTCACTACATCGGTAATTTCTTCAATTTCACCGAAGGTCACGTCATCACCACCGGTCACATTAATCAAAATACCTTTGGCATTCATAATAGTGACATTATCAAGCAGTGGGCTACGAATCGCTTGTTCAGCAGCTTGGCGGGCACGCGTTTCACCACGACCAGAACCTACACCCATCATGGCATAACCACGAGTGCTCATTGCAGTTTTTAAATCGGCAAAGTCAAGGTTGATATGTCCAGGGCGAACCACCAGATCAAAGATACTTCTTACCGCATTTAACAATACGTCATCTGCTTTTTTGTACGCGTCTTTCATTGAAATATCACGGAAGACTTTAAGCAAACGTTGATTTGGAATAATGATTAAAGAATCCACATGCGCTTCTAAAGCTTCAATGCCTTTTTCAGCAGATTGCTGACGACGTTTGCCTTCAAAGTTAAACGGAGTCGTCACCACACCTACAGTCAAAATTCCCATTTCTTTGGCAATTTCAGCAACAACAGGGGCAGCACCTGTACCTGTACCACCACCCATACCGGCAGTGACAAAGACCATGTCTGTGCCTTCAAGGTGTTGGCGAATGATTTCACGGCTTTCTTCAGCAGCAGTTTGACCTACTTGAGGATTTGCACCAGCACCCAAACCACGTGTGCTTTGTTCGCCTAACTGAATTTTGAATTGTGCATTCATACGATCTAAAGCTTGTTTATCCGTATTGGCACAAACAAATTTTACACCTTGAATGTCTGACTCAAGCATATGTTGTACAGCATTACCACCAGCACCACCTACACCAAACACAGTGAAACGGGCTTGACCGTTGCTATCGTTTTGATCATCTTCTAAAAATTCAAATGAGGCCATGACCTTTGGATTTCCTAATGCGTAATTGGCAGTCACTTAAGCCCGTATACTGCCTTGATCTTAATAAAATTGTTTTTTAGAATGCTGTTCAACTGCACGCTTGTCAAGTCCAAGCCGTTAGACGTACAACTTCCTAACAATATTCCCAAAAAATTAAACTTAAAATATCGACTTTAATTGATTATTTAATGCTGACCATGCTCGCCCTACTCGCTTGAAAACAGACAGCTTTTCAGGATCCGTAGTTTCCACAATAGTATCTTGTGTGTCACTTTGACTAAACATTAACAATCCAGCAGCTGTTGCATATTGCGAACGGCGCAAAGCAGCCTGATTTTGTTCTTCAGCATAGACCTGTACAGGTGGATTGCCTAAATGCGCAGAAACACCCAGCATATGACGTGCCAAATTCACCATTCCTTCGATTTGACTGGCATCACCCGTCAGCACTACGCCATGATATAAACCATGAATTGCACCGTTATGTTGTAACTCTTGATGCACTTGATTCAAAATTTCTTCATAACGCGCAATAATAATTTCAGTTAATTCAATACGACTAATCGTTTGTGGCCCATCAATGCCTTGGAATTGAATCATATGGTCTGGTTTGACCACTTTCAGTTCAACACAACCATACAATAGCTTAATTCGCTCAGCTTCTTCTGTTGTGGTTTGCAGTACAGCCGCAATATCACGGGTCACATGCTCACCACCGCGTTGCAAAGTATGGGTTAAAGCAAGGCGTCCATCCAAATACACAGCGATATTGGTGGTACCCGCACCAATATCGACCAAACATACGCCATACTCTTTTTCATCTTTGAGCAAGCTTGATTCAGCCGTGGCTAAACAAGACACCACCATTTTTTCAACGCCAATATTGGCACCTTTAAGCGCACGATCCAAATTCTGCATGGTGCTAATCGGCAACATCATCAACTGATAATGCCCTTTCATACTGTGTGCAGACATCCGAATAGGATTCTGCACCCATTCTGTTGAATCATCTAATTCAAAACCCAAAGGCACTGCACTGACCAAATAATGATCAGAAGTTAAGTGACTGGCTTTGGCCAGCTCTAGTGCGCGTACCACTTCACTTGTGGTAATGGTGTGGTCACTATTTTCAATAGGTGTACGACCTGATGCATAAAAGCTTTTTAATTCTGCACTTGGAATTGAAATCCAAGCGGAATGCACTCGGCATTCAGCCATATCTTCTGCTTCTTGTACGGCATTTTTGATTGCAGTAATGACTTTGTCGAGACTTACAATTTTTCCTTTATTCATGCCTCGGTTACGAGCGGTCGCCATACCAATTACTTGGATATTGTCTGGCGCATGTACCTTACCAATCAAAACTGAAACTTTGTGTGTCCCAATGTCAATCGCAACAACCGAGGGAACAGCTTCATTCATTATCTACTACTACCATTACGTGTTTAGTTAATTTTTGGCTTAAAGCCTCTATTTTATATAAAGCCGCTCAATTATGGCTTTACCGCTCTTGCATCTGCAATGCTTGTGTCATCAATCGTTACAACAAAGTGACCATTTACAATCTTTGGTGCTGCTGAATTCTTCCATTGTATGGCCAATCCATTTCTGTAACGTAAATCAACCGATGAAATTTTAGACCAAACTGGTTTTAAATCACTTTGTGCCAGATGACTCAAGCGTTGAAGTTTACTCATGGTCTGATCTTGATCCACAATAATGCGTAAACCAGAATCAAACTGCATAAACCAAGTCATACGTTCTGTTAAATATAATTCTTTTAAACGAACATTGACTGGTAAGAATAATTGATTAATTTCATTGTAACGCCGCATCATCATTTTTGACTGCGTAGTCGGTCCGTGCAGCAAGGGCAATTTCTGATTATTTTGCGGTATGACTTCTGCAAAAATGTCACCACTATCACTTAATAATCGCCCTGTTCCCCAACGAGCAATGGCATGACGCGGCATAACGCGTACTCGAATTGAGTTTGGCCATGCACGTGATACCACCACACGATCAACCCAAGACAATGCCAATGCTTGATCTCGAACTTTTTCTAAATCAGAGGTAAAATAATTGGCGGTGACTGTCGGTGCAACCTGTGTCATGACCTGACGGTTTTCAGCATCTGATCGTGTTCCGACAACATGAAGTTCAGCCACTCGCGCATCGGTCATGACCGCATATAAACCATAGACCCCTACAGCCAATACTGCGAGTGCAACAAGCAATAACAACCAGCCACCAACATTCGCAAGCTTTTCCTTACGCGTCGGTGGCTTATCATGTATTGATGTGATTGCTGCTCGTTTACGGCGCATTGAAGCAGGAAGTTGAGCCATAGTTTAGTGAGCCACACCCGTCAATGTTTGTTCTAAAATCGCAACACACAGTTCATCAAAGCTATAACCGACTGCTTGCGCAGCTTTAGGCACCAAAGAATGACTGGTCATGCCCGGCACAGTATTCACTTCTAACAACCAGAAGTTACCATGCTCATCCTGCATCGCATCAATACGTCCCCAACCACTTGCACCAACCGCTTGGAATGCACGTAAACATAATGTTTGCAGTTGTTTTTCTTCATCTTCGCTTAGACCGCAAGGAATACCGTACTGCACATCATTCCGCTTATATTTAGCGTCGTAGTCATAAAATGCTACATCCGCAGGCGGTTGCAAACGAATTACAGGCAACGGTTGGCCATTTAAAAATGAAATGGTGAATTCACGTCCCGTAATCCATTTTTCAGCCATGACAACAGCATCATGTTCGGTCGCCTTGGCAATCGCGGCCGCCAAATCTTCTGCTTTTTCAACTTTGCTCATGCCAACACTTGAACCTTCGTGTACCGGCTTGATAATCAGTGGAAGGCCCAAATTCGCCACCACTTCAGCCAAATCTGACTCTTGGCTAATGATACGATAAGGCGCTGTTGGTAAGTCCGAACCTTGCCAAACTTGCTTGGTTTTGACTTTATCCATACCAATGGCTGAACCCTGCACACCTGTACCGGTATAAGGCAAGTTCAACCACTCTAATGCACCTTGAATTTGACCGTCTTCACCGCCACGACCATGCAACACAATAAAAGCGCGATCATAGTTTACAAGTTCAGTCACACTGCGTTCTTGTGGGTCAAACGCTTCGGCATTTATCCCTGAACGTACCAATGCTTCAAGTACAGCTTTACCACTATTTAGAGAAACCTCGCGCTCAGCTGATTTCCCACCAAGCAACACGGCAACTTTGCCGAATTCTGAAGCATTTGCCACGTTTATATCCTTAAACTTTATAATTGAACAATCAAATTCAAAATCACACAAGGCGATTACTTTAAATACAACTTATTTTGTGCGAGTTCACTCGAGATAGCCCCCACATTACCTGCGCCTTGGGTTAATAACAAGTCATTCGCTTGTAACACTTTATGCATCACATTTTCTAAATTGCCGTCTACAGGATCAATCAAAATCGGTTCAACTTCACCACGTAAACGAATACTTCGTGCCAAGCTGCGACTATCCGCACCGACAATTGGCTTTTCACCAGCAGGATACACTTCAAGTAATAATAATTGATCAACGTGTGACAATACATCGACAAAATCATCAAAACAGTCACGGGTACGGCTAAAACGGTGTGGTTGGAACAACATGACCAAACGACGATCAGGATGACTTTGACGTGCCGCTTTAATGGTGGCTTCCACTTCTTTAGGATGGTGACCATAATCATCGACTAATTTCACATTGCCACCGTCCAGTTCAAACTCACCTTGCACTTGGAAACGACGACCCACACCACTAAAGCCTTCTAATGCACGGCAGATTGCGCCATCAGAAACACCTTCATCAGTCGCAATACCAATCGCAGCCAAGGCATTCAATACATTATGTAAGCCCGGTTGGTTGACCGTAACACGTAGGGGTTCACGGTCTTTACGCAGTACAGTAACATGCGTGCGCATACCATCTTGATCAACATCGACAGCACGAATGTCATTATCTTCGTTAAAACCATAGGTCAATAACGGACGACCAATACGCGGCATAATTTCACGGATATTGGCATCATCACCACACACCACCGCTAAACCGTAAAATGGCAGTTTATGCAGAAACTCGACAAAAGTATCTTTTAATACGTCGAAGCTACCGCCATAAGTATCCATATGGTCAGCATCAATATTGGTCACGATGGTTGCCATAGGCTGTAAGTGCAAGAATGATGCATCAGACTCATCTGCTTCAGCCACAATGTAACGGCTCGCACCCAACGCAGCATTCACACCCGTGCGGTTCAGCAAACCACCAATCACATAGGTTGGATCCAGATTTTCTTCTGCCAACATACAAGTTACAAGGCTGGTGGTGGTGGTTTTACCATGGGTTCCTGCAACGGCAATACCATGACGGTAACGCATCAATTCACCCAACATTTCAGCACGACGAACCACTGGGGTACGGGTTTCAATCGCGGCTTTAATTTCTGGGTTTTCTTGATCAATGGCAGTCGACACCACAATAACATTGGCATCTTTAATATTTTCAGCACTATGACCAATGAAAACTTTAATACCATTTTCTTCGAGCTGTGCTGTGGTTTTAGAGACTTTAATATCTGAACCAGACACTTTATAGCCTTGGTTTTTTAATACTTCCGCGATGCCACACATCCCTGCACCACCGATTCCCACAAAATGAATGTGCTTGATACGGCGCATTTCAGGCACTTTAATTAACTTTTTCGCTTGATCAGCAGGAGTAGATGGAGACATATATAACTCTAATTTACAATTCTTGAATTAAACGAACCACATGCTGGGTTGCATCGGGTTGTGCTTTTTGACGTGCTTTGACTGCCATTTCAGACAGCAATTGGCGATTCATCAGTGGTGTTAGTAATTCTTTTAAACTTTCTGCTGTCATGTTGCTTTGTGGGCAAATTTTTGCAGCATTGATATTGGCTAAAAATTTGGCATTTGCGGTTTGGTGATCATCAACAGCACTTGGCAGTGGGACAAAAATTGCAGCCACACCCGCCGTGGCAATTTCAGTCACGGTTAAAGCACCCGCTCGGCAAATAATCAGATCTGCATTGGCATACGCTTTTGCCATATCTTCAATAAAGGGTTGCACTTCGACCTGTAACGTTGTCGGTACATCAGCATAACGTGCTTGCGTCGCATCTTTGTGGTCTTGACCACATTGATGAAACACCTGCATCGGCACATCCAATTGTTTCAATGCTTCTGGAACAATTTGATTTAATGCTTGAGCACCTAAAGAGCCACCGACAATTAAAATCTGTAAAGGTATCTCTGCTCTGGCACGCTCTTGATAACGCCAAGACGGATTTAAAATTTCAGTAATTTCTTTGCGCACAGGATTCCCTGTAGTCACAATTTTTGCACTTTCAGGGAAGGTATTTGGAAAGGCCTGACACACCATTTTTGCAATACGTGACAATTGCGTGTTGGTAAAACCTGCAATCGCATTTTGCTCGTGAATGATGACAGGAATCCCTAAAGCACGTGCGGCTAAACCACCTGGCCCTGCAACATAGCCACCAAAACCAACAACAGCATCAATATTGAGCTGTTTCATATAACGCATCGCACTGAGCGTTGCTTTTAAAATTTTAAACGGCGCTAATAATTTACGCACCACACCATTACCACGTACACCCTGAATATCAATTTGATAAATTGGAATGTCTTGATTTTTTAATAATCGGTTTTCCATGCCCGTTGGCGTTGCAAGCCAAGACACTTGTACCCCGTGTTGCTGTAATTGTTTAGCAACAGCTAATGCAGGAAAAACATGTCCACCTGTACCTGCAGCCATCATCATGACATGTTGGGGCTTTGTTTTCATTGCTTTGGTCACAGTCTAATTCTTCAATTCAAAATAAAGGCAATGGAAAATTCATTTTAAGCATTCAATTGTAATCACAAACACTAAGTCGGGGAAGCGTATTTACTTTTTTTCACGAAGTGCTTGATTGTTTTTTTCTACGGATTTAAAAGTTTAAACTAGTTTTATTATTACTCGATGCAATAATATATAATTTTATGCCTGTTTTATCCAGTTTTGTACGCTTAATTTGAACTGGTCGATAAATTCAATCTTCTTCTGGCATATCGCTCTGATTAAAAAAAAGAGCCCGCATTGGACTCTTTTTTAACCACAGGCGCTTTAAGCCTTCAAACCTGCTTCTAAAACAGCAAATAAGTCATCTGCAATAGAGGTGCCAAACTGGTCATCAATTTCACGGATACAGGTTGGACTGGTGACATTGATTTCTGTCACATAATTACCAATTACATCTAGCCCGACAAAAATCAGCCCTTTCTCTCGAAGATAAGGTCCAACTTTTGCAGCAATGGCTTTGTCATTTTCACTTAATGGACGTGCTTGTCCCAAACCACCTGCGGCCAAGTTGCCACGGACTTCACCATTTTGTGGAATACGTGCAAGGCAGTAAGGCACGGCTTCGCCATTAATCATCAAAATGCGTTTGTCACCCTCGACAATTTCAGGAATATAACGCTGCGCCATAATCGGTTGAGTGCCGTTATTGGTCAGCATTTCAATCGTAGAGCCAATATTGATGCCATCTTGATATAAGCGGAAAATGCCTGTACCACCCATCCCATCAAGTGGTTTGACAATCACATCCACCTGTTCTTTCAGAAATTCACGGATTAAACGGTCTTGTGATGTCACTAAAGTTGGCACTTGTAGTTCAGGAAATTGAGTGGCAAAGAGTTTTTCGTTACAGTCACGCAGGCTTTGCGGTTTATTGATAATCCACGCCCCTTCTCGCTCTGCTTGTTCCAAAATATAGGTGGTATAGACAAAGTTCATGTCAAATGGTGGGTCTTTACGCATCAGCACCACATCATAATCAGCAATCGATTCTTTTTGTTTTTCACCTAATTCATAATAATGATCGTAATCTTCAAATACTTTCAGCGGTGAAATTAAACCGAATGCTTTGCCTTGTTCGATATATAAATCTTGCTGCAATGCATATCCCAACGTATGTCCACGACGGCTGGCTGCCCATAGCATGGCCATAGATGAATCTTTTTTCAAGTTGACGTTTTCGATCGGATCCATCACCACAAGTACGCGCATATCTTTTACTCTGATATTTTTAGATTGGGAAAAGTATAGCGGAGATTACGACAATGTGTTTTCACATTCTTGCTAAAGCTTTATCTATAATTGTGAAGATGATTGAGGAGAAATCTATGCAGCAAGCCATTATTGGTTTTCATTTGGATGATGAGCAAGATTGGGTTGCTGACCTTGCTTGTGGTCATGCACAACATGTACGGCATAATCCACCGTGGCAAAACCGCCCTTGGGTAATGACAGCAGAAGGACGGCAAGAAAAATTAGGGATGATGCTAAATTGTTTAAAATGTGAGGAAAATCGATCGATCAGTTTAAATTAAGGCGAATTTCATGCCATAAAGGTTTAATATCAATCCAATAAAAAATATAAATTTTAATAATTTCATAGATGAGTCAAATAAATTTTATTTTTATTATGTTAATGCTTAGGAAGAAATAAACTTCCTAAGCTGATCTTCTAACTTTTAAATTAAAGTATTAAATACCATATTTCACACGGTAATCTTCCATTTTCGCTAAAGCCTCTTTCTCACCTTTCGCAGCGAGGAAGTCCATTAAATCTTTCATGCTAATTAAGGCATGCACTGGTATTTCTAACTCTTTTTGTACTTCTTGAATCGCAGAAAGTTTACCTTGACCTTTTTCTTGACGATCTAAAGCTACTAAAACCCCTGCAATTTGCGCACCGGCATTTTTAAGAATCGTCACCACTTCACGAATCGCAGTTCCTGCTGTGATCACATCATCAATGATCCAAACTTTTTTACCTGCAACAGAAGCACCGACCAAAACACCACCTTCACCGTGATCTTTGGCTTCTTTGCGGTTAAAGCCCCAAGGTACACTTACACCATGATTTTGAGACAAAGCCACAGCCGTTGCTGCAACAAATGGAATACCTTTATATGCTGGCCCAAAAATCACTTCAACATTCTCACAAGCGATTAATTGATCCGCATAGCCAGAAGCCAACAGTGTTAACGCTTCACCATCATTGAGCAAACCTGCATTAAAAAAATAAGGACTCACACGACCTGATTTTAAAGTAAACTCACCAAATTTAAGCACACCGCGTGAGAGTGCAAGTTCGATAAAAGCTTGAGGGTTAAAAGTCGCTTGCGAGGTCATGAGGTGCTCCGAAATTCATAATATAGAGGTTATGACTGCGCATGATACCAAAGAGTAGCTATCCAAGTGATCAAAAAATTCTACGAGTCGTTTCAATTAACGTCAATGGCTTGCGTGCATCTGTCACCAAAGGCTTACTGGAGTGGATGGAACAATCTGATGCAGACGTGATTTGTATGCAGGAAAGCAGGATCACCCATGCTCAATGGACGGATAAATTTAAGCCTGAAGGTTGGTATGCCCACCTCTTCCCTGCGGAACGAGCAGGTTATGCAGGCACAGCCATTTATAGTCGCCTACCTTTTGTTTCTGTAACAGAGGGTTTAGGTTTTGAACTGGCCGATTCTCAAGGACGCTTTATTGCTGCGGCATTCGATTTAGGTTTAGACAAACCAGTGCATATTTGTTCACTTTATTTACCTTCAGGTTCATCAGGTGAAGAAGCTCAAGCACGTAAAGACCACTTTTTAGATCAATATCAACATATCTTAAAACAATGGCGTGATGAAGATAAATCCATTATCGTCTGTGGTGACTACAATATCGTACATAAACGCATCGACATTAAAAACTGGTCAGGCAACCAAAAATCTTCTGGCTGTTTACCACATGAACGTGCATGGCTAGATCATATTTATGATGATTTAGGTTATGTCGACACTTTCCGTGAAGTGCGTAAAGAAGCTGAAATCTATTCATGGTGGTCAAATCGCGGACAAGCCCGTGCCAATAATGTTGGTTGGCGGATTGATTACCAAGCCTGCTCGCCCGACTGGAAAGCACGTACTATCAATGCTTGGGTGTATAAAGAGACTTGGTTTAGCGACCATGCCCCAGTGATTATTGATTATAAAATTTAATCAATACAAACCATTTGAGTGAACATTAGTTCACTCAATACCATCCAAAATCCTACAACACTTGACGCGTTTGTGTATTTTTATACAGTTGCTTTCAGTGCATTATAGCTTCACGGCACAGGGACATGTCAGGATGACAGCAAAAGGATGGGACGCCGTAGGATGAAAACAAAATAAACCACTTTGGTAGTTTATTTTGCAAGGATGTGACAATGGACGTTATATTGAGACCCGCATGATCAGGATGATTAAATGCGGGTTTTCTCTTTTTATATATCTATTCTTTTAATCATAATATTGTTTTAATCATCGTGTTCTTCTGATCTATACTGATATATTGGCAAATCTAAGTGTCAATTTCATGACATCGTTTGCGATCTTTGAATACTTAATATTTTTTATTTTCTAGGGTCTGTTGACATTTCATGATGGTAACCGACTGTTGGGCTGTTTGATTATTCAGTCAACACAGAAGTATTTTAATATTTCACTAAACAAAATTTATTGCCAAAATTAAAAGAAACCAGTGTCTTAATTCTAACTCATACAACCTTTCACAAAGGGAAAAGGCTTCTGGAACTGATCCGTTCTGCTGGCCATGACACCGTCTGGCTTCCTAGATATAGCCCAGACTTAAACTCCATAGAAAAAATGTGATCAAGAATAAAATCATTAGAAATAAATTTAAAATAAAAGCTATTGATGATTGTTCAAAAAATATTGGAATACTTAATTTCGTCTTTAACTACAGCTAAATTCTAAAATTAATAACACATATGATTTAATATAAAATACTATGCTATGCGGGTTTTGGCGTACTACTAAATTAAGTAAACAGACATTTAGTCGAAACACATTTGCCAGACTTAAACATTTTAGAGGGATTGCAACGCGTTATAACAAGCTAAAGCAAAACCATGAATACTCCATTGCTTTAGCTTATCTCTTTATTTGGTTACCATAATGAAATATCAACAGCCTCTAAAGAAAATATATCATTTCATTTTAATGCCGAAATAAAGTGATTTTTCCTGCTGAGGTAACAGTTCTTTTAAAATTGCTCTGATTTTTGCAGTTCCATCATCTTCAATTTTGTTATTAATACTGTCGGTAATATTCTGCCCATTACTTCCAATAATCGGCAGGATGTTAGCGGCAGGCGCCCACTGTTTTGTATAAGCAGGATACATGTCATTGATCGTCACATTGCTTAATGCAGCGCTGCCGGAATTTTTCACCATGATTTTATAAATCAGGCATTGATTTGGCTTCAGGCTGGCATTCTGTACCGTATATGCAGCACTGATCACGGCTTGAGCGTTCGCCATACTGCAACTTGCAACAGACAGCTGCGACTTCAGAATTTGCAATTGATTTGGGCTTACGCTAATCAAGTCAGTATTGCTCAAGTCTGCCAGCTGAATTTCCTTACCGGCATTATTCGGCGCGGCGATCAATTTGACTTGGCTGCTCATGCCATTGGCGGCAGTGGCCGGCGCTTCAACTTTAATCAGCAGCGTCATGGACTGATTAGGCTGAATAATAAAGCTGGTCAGCTCCGCTTCTGTTCCTGTCACCAATAAGGTATCGCCAGTATCCAGCGCATCACTTTTGTTTTTGTCTAAGAACAGGCTATACAGGAAACCATCATTCGGTAGTGCCAAGCTCAGCTTGCTGACCTTTTCATCTTCTATGCCATAGTTGGTAATGCGGTGCAAAAATACGTAGGTTCCGCCGACTGCGACCTGCGCCGACTGGTCATTGGTCAGTTCTAGCAGGCGCTGCTTTGGCTGCGGAATCACTGCATCTAAAATAATGTCGCCTAAGCCAGACTGCAGCGATTCAATGGCAAACCAGATATTGGTTTTAGCCGCTGCCGATGAATAGGCGGTAACAACTGCGCAGACTTGGCCAGTGGCATTGGCTGCCACATTCAGCTGGGTAATTTGCTGGCTGATGATGCCCGCTTTGCACTGTCCGATGTCCGCTTTATAAAATTCAACTTTCAGACCCGAAGTAAAAGGGGTTATTCCACTTTTGACCAGCGATGAATAGTCTCCTGTGCTTACTGTTGGCACAATTGCGGTACTCGATGCATACAGCTGGTAATCTTGCGCCAAATTACCATAGTTCTGTATGTTCAATGGAAAGTAAGCTTTACTACTACTGTCTACTTTCTGAGTTAATAACGGCGTAGCACCTGTCCTACCTTCCTGCGCAATATTAAACATGCCAACGCCTGTTTCCGCTACAGCCGCGCCTGCTTTGTTATTCGACAGGTCTGTTTTAGCCGCAACCATTATTTTTACAGCTGATGTATTATTGCTGGGATCAACATCATTCATTTGGGTTGTTTCAATGACCGCTGTATTAACAGCATAGCCAGCATTCGCAGTATCGGTATCGGTTACCTTTAAATTTTTAACTGTAAAGCGGTATTTAGCATTCGCTGGAATATTGCCAAGACTTAAACCGCTGCCAGCTGTGCTAGTAAACAGCGAAGTCAGCGCATTCGCATCTGTCCATGTCGTTGGGCAAGCTTTGCTTGTGCCACTGGTTAAATCTTCACAGGCTAAAGCTGTCTGATTTGCCAATGTTCCAGTTGACACTCTTAGTAGGTTTTTAAAATTGTCTCTTAGAACAACTCCATCGGCTTGCACATTAGTATTATTCGCAATATCTAAAGTGTATGACACTAAATTATCTTTTAAGACTACCGATTCAGGAGTTAAGCTTTTGACCACGCTTAGGTCAACATCATCTTCTTGAATTTTTAAATCAAATGTTATATCTACAATAGCATTTCCACAGGCACTAAGAGACGCTGCAACAGCCTTACTATTGGCATCCAATGCAAAAGCAAAAGGCAGTGTAATATCTCCATTAGTTTTTGTATTGCCGAAGATTTTGATGACTAAGTCATTAACCTGTACACCCTTAGTATAATCCAAGCTTGAACTATATGCAGGCGTATAGTTAAAAGTAATTTTATTGGAATTAGATATACTTAAACTGTCATCCGCCGCTGTCAACTCCACTAGGCCAGATGCAGTCCGCTTATATAATCTATAATTCGTGCCATAGACTGCTTTGGCCTGAGTATAGCCAGATGGATATTCAACTTTAAACTGCAGCGTTGGCATATCACTCTGGCTTAAAATTTGCCCTACAATATTAAAAGATACAGAATGACTTTGTCCAGCAGCACCATCTCCGCCCTCATAAAAACTGCCAGAACCAGCGCTAAACTCAACAGCAGGCCTTAATTTTAATGAAATATCATCAATAAAATTACCAAGTGTTGCACTACTGTATTTCGTTGCAGCAAAGATAAAATCATAGACACCGCTATTTACAGAGACAGTTGCTTTAGCTTTAGTTGGGTTGGCGTCAACCCATGTCCATAATTGAGTAGACCGCTGTGCGCCAATTGTCTGTAGTGCATTAAAGCCTAAACGATCCGCATTTACCTTGCCAATATAAAAAGTCGCCTCTTCAGTATTGCTGGAACGTGCAGCATGCCTAAAATTCCATTCAAAGTCTTCACCTTTAATCAGACATACAGACTGATAAAGTGCAGAAGCATCTTCCGCATTAAGTTCAGCATATTGATTGTTGGTATTCGCTGTTCCCCAAGCAGTAGTCGCACTACCATCTGGGCCTTTTCCGCGCCACATTTCAATTAATTTAGGATTCTTATGTGTTGTCAGCCAGCTATCTACCGCTGCTTCAGAAAGCTGTTGATAACTGCCGCTCAACGTTGGGCTATTAAAGCCTAAATTGACAAAACTGCGCTGAATTTTAACTTTTGTCGTATCCGCTGCCGTATCCGCCGCATAAACCTCAACAGCGCCAATCAGCAAAAGCGAAGATGCCAAAACATGACCTAAATATTGCTTCATCATTTTAGTTTACCTTCGCTTTTTGCTGATCTGATTCTATCTGTAAATCTTGCCACTGTGGTTCTAATATCACTTGAATCTGCTCACTGCTGCTGAGCTGCAAAACCACCCGGCGGTTTTTGGCGGATGCCAGCCTGAGGTTTGCATCGGCCTGCAAATCCGCTGCGCCTTTCGCCTCTGACTGAATGCGCTGCACTGCAATGCCTTGCGCTGCCAAATAATCCTGTACAGACTGAATACGGCGCTGCGCAAGCTCGAGATTGTATTTCTGAGTTGCCCGTTTATCTGTATAGCCCAATAAAGTGACCTGCATTTTAGGGTGCTGAGCGAATACCGCAATGAATTGATCTAAAACTTTCTGGCTTTCCCAACTCAAGTCAGCGCGGTCGAAAGCAAAATGCACAACATTATTTAAGCGCATGCCAGCAGCGGCCGGATCTGCAGTTAAAGGCCAGAACTCCAGGTTGACACCCGCACAGCCCTGCCCATTCAGCTGCTGCAATGCCGGCAGCTGCTCAGGATGCCAAGCTGGCGCTGCTGCGCCAGCCTGCACGGTGCTGGTCTGCGCTACTTGATAGACGGCCCGCTCCGCTGCCTGAAAATGCTCTCTGGCATGGCGCCAGCCAAGTTCGCAGTATTCCGCTGCAGCCCAGACCAGCATGACTTCCGCCTGCGCCAGCTGCTCCGGCGCGCGCTCCAGCGCTCCCTGCTGCTTGAAATATTCAATTTGCTGCCATAAATCACGGCGCATCACTTGGGAAACGCTTAATACCGGCGTCACTAAAGGTATAGGTTGGTGCTGCTGTAGGCTCTGAGCGATGCTTTGCGCCTGCTGCCAAGCCTCTCGCCCGGCACTGCTCAGGCTGCCTTCAGACATTTCATGGCGCGCATAGCTCAGCCACATTTGACCTTTATAAGCCTGGTAGCGGTTTTTCCCGGATGCGGCCTGCCGCTGCTGTTCCAGTACAGCGGCCAGATCATCTATTTGCGTCGCCGCTGGCGGGTAACTGCTGTTCTGCACGCCGCCTGCCAGCGCTGCGCTGAGGCTGCTCCCCAGAACGGCCAGGCATAATAAAGCTGTTTTCATGATTTACTGCCCCGGCTCTAAAGAAAAATTGGCACCTGCCGAACGGCGTCCAAATAAGTCTTCATCAAATTTGAATCTGAATCTTATATAAGCACCTTGACCGGTAGAGCTGGTATTGGCCAGCTCGTCATCCTGATAGCCAAGGAAATTATAGCCCGCAGAAAGCCAAAGGTTGGCTGCAGCCAAATAGCCGACTTCAGCCCCAAGTAGGTAGCGCGTTCCTGCACCTCGGTTTGCCCAAAGCACGCCAGTTTGCAGGCTGGCATCCCAGCGCTCATTGATGTCATAAAGCGCGCGCCCGCTGACCAATTGGGTCAAAGCGCTGCTGCGCACAGCATATTCATCCAGAACCGACCACTTAGCCGCATAGCGCCCTGACAGGGTAAACTGGCGCAGCGGATGCCAGTTGACATGCGTTGAGCTGACATAGGCGCTGCGCTTGAACTCAGCTTCCAAATCCGTTGCGTCATTTTCATAGTAATGCTCGATTTTAGCCAGCACATCCAGTTTATTCTGGTCAAAGTCGCGCCATGCCATACCCAGCTGGAAGCGGTTTCTTAAATGATCACCCTGTTCAACATCTTTACTATCAACAAAATTCAGCGTATTTTTAGCAAGCACTGTTAAATCATCATTCAGCTTGTGCGCATAGCCCACCGTATTGATAAAAGTATCTGAACTGTCTGAACGCCGGCCTTCCAGACGGGTCATGGCCTTCCAGTCATCGCGGGCTAAATATTCCACGCCCAAAGTAGCAGCTGTAGAATCATTGCTATCATTTTCCGGGTTTTTAGAAACCGTCTGGATGCGCTCAAAGCTGGTGCTCAAGTACACTTTCGGCATAACCTGCCAGCGGTTGCGCAAGCCCAAGGCAGCTTCCGCCTCCCGATTACTCATTCCATCCGCCACCCGGTATTCACTGAACGCAGAACCGTCTTTCATGTAGCTGCTGCTGATGCCGAATATAGTGCTGTTGGTTTCTTCAGTAGTATTCAGCGAATATAAGCCATCAATTGATGAAATCACCTCATGGCGCGCATAAAGCTCAGTATTCGGCAAGACCTGCATGGTGCCGCCTAATGCCACCACCTGCTTTTCTGAATCTGACACATCCTGTTCATATTCTGCAAAAACGCTCGCACCTTTCCACGGGAGCTTACCTGTAAACTTCACTCTGGCGGTTGTACCATTGTAAGTTCCCATGTTTTCAGTGGCTTGTGTCGCAGACTCACTGCTTTCATCGTAATAGCGCAGCCCCAGCTCAACGGCAAGTACCTTAAAGAAGTTGCGTTCAATACTGGCGGATAAGCCTGTGCGCACGCCGCTGTTATTGCGGTCTTCAGTTCGGATCGCTTCAGCACGCGCCAAACCGACCTTCGGAATCGGCAGAGAAGCTTTCAGGCCGCTTTCCATGCGTCCAGCGCTGATGGTCGCCGCATCATTCTGGAAACCTTCCTGCGCCTGCTGATGGTAGACGCGAAGGCTGCCAGTGCCTGGCGCATATTCAAATTCAATACGCGCTGCCGTGCCTTCATCTTTGGCTACAGCCGGTGAAGCGCTGCTGATTTGCGCAATTTGGTCCGCATCTGAAGCGCTATTTTTTGACTGTGCTATTTCAGCAATAAACTTGCCATGCTGCCCAACTTTAACAACGGTATTGACGCTGGCAATCTGCTCTTCTTTTAACGGATCGGTGCTTTTCACAAAAGAACCGCCCAGCTTTAAATGACTCTTGACCACATAGCTGAAGCTGACCCCGCCAACCTGATACTCTTCACCAATATCATCCGCTTCTACAGTAATGCGGACATAGTTTGGATTCAGGTCAGCATCAACACTGGCAACAGCCTCTTTCAAATAGATGCTGTTGCTGTACGTGTCGACTTCATAATCCGCAAAGCGCGTCAGCGTTTGACGTGAAATAATCAAACCGGGGTTATTGCGGTCACGCGTTAAAATCTCAACTTTTTCACTGTTTTCCAGCATTTGATCATTGCTGATCGCGCCCAAGCTGTAAGGCCCTGTGATGCCCATTGCGCGGTTTTCCGTCACCACCTGACGCGATTTGGTTTCAGCACCAAACGCGGCGGCCTGCAGCTTATCACCTTCATGCCCCAGCTTGAAGCCAGTCAGAGAACGATTGTATTGGCCGAGCGATAAGCCTTCGTCCTTCTCCGTACGGGTCACATAGTCGCCGTACATGGCGTAAGAACGCCCTTTGTCCACGCGTACATACAGTTTGCTGGTCGATTGAGCTTCAAAGCCTTTGGCTGCTGCATCACCATACACCGGATAGTATTCGTCTGGCTGAATGTCGCGGAATAGGCGCTGCTTCGAACTTTTATCCGAATCGTAGGCCAAAGTCAGCAAGTAATCGCCCTTGACCTTGCCTTTTAAGAACATTGCTGCGCGCCCGTTCAGGCTGGTATCGCCGCCCCAATCCGCAATTTCAGTCAACTGATCTTCAAAGCCGTCATCGCGGTTGACGCTGTGCAGCTTATTGCGGTCAAAATTATTAAAGTTGACGGAGCCTTCAATTAAGCCCACAGCAATCAATGGACGCAAATCAGCCAGAAATTGGATGTCAATTTCCTGCTTCAGCAAACCGCTGCTGACACGCAGCTTACCGCGGCCCGGCACGTTTGGCGCAAGCACCGGGATAACCATTTCTCCGCCTTCAATAAAGGTCTGGATGCCCGGTTCGTCTGGATTCAGGTCTTGAAGATCAATCAGGCCAAGGTCGCTTTCCAGCGTGATTGCTGTACGGGCCGCGACTTTCACGCCGTCTTTATCCTGTAGGCGGAGTAGCAGCTGCAATACATCTTTGCCATTAGCCGCCGCTGTGGCTGCCGGTGCATGCTCCAGCTGTAGTCGCTGGATTTCTCCCGGAACTACAACCTGGATTTGCTGGCTTTCACGCACATTGCCCATAAAGTCAAGCTGCTCAACCCGGATCTCATTTTTTCCGGCATTTAATTCAATACCGATAAATTCCTTGCCCTGCTTCTGCTGTTCTGCCAAGACCGACAGCTTGCCCAGACGTTTTTCAGATACTGTCAGGCCATTGACCAGCACGCGCTGATCTGCCCCCGCTGTGCCCTGAACCTGAATGGTGGTTTGCGCAAAAGGTAGAATCTGGCCGTCTTTCAGGTTCAAAATGCTTAAAGCATTGCTGTCGCTGCGTTTTAAGTGCTCTTCTAAATTAACCAATGTCGGCGGCTTGACCGGGTCAATCGCCAGCTGCCGGCCTTTGGGCGCATCGGCAGCACTTTTATTTAAAATGCAGCTCTGATCATTATCATTCGCTAAACAGCCATTTGTATTATCCGAACGGCTGCTCTTTTCAATATACGATGGCGCATCAATGGACAGCTGCTTACTAATGGCTTTTTCTAAATTTAAATTGCTTTGATTAATTTTCTCTTGGCGCTGCTTCACCGCCTCAATCAGCGGTGCTGAACAGACTCCCGCCTGATCCGCCATGGCGAAATCGGCGCGGTGCAGCTCACCGCTCTTTACATCAACAAAGCGGCTTGACGGATCGCCAGCATTGCGGTTTGACTGAATGACCAGCTCTGCGCCGGCAGGCAAAGTAGTGCGATCCAGTTTCAACACATGGGTTTTTGGCGAAACGCCATAAAAGTCATATTTGCCTTCACGGTCTGTAACGACATAGCTGCCATCTTCCATGTACAGGCGCACGCCTGGAACGCCTAATTCGCCTTTGTCCTGCATGCCGTTGCGGTTGCAGTCCGTATACACTTTACCGATAACAAAAGCATCCGAGCTGAATACGCCCGGACGGACTTTCACTTTGGCCTGCGCTTCATTCGAATTTAGGCCGCGGCTCACCGCACGCGCGCGGTTAATGCCGTCGCCATTCAGCGCATTCGGACCAACCAGCACCCGGTATTCAATTTTTGCGCTGGCATTGACTGCCAGGTCACCCAAGCCTAGGGTTAAATATGGCCCTTTTCCGCCTTCAGGTTCAGCTGCCGGCTTGCCATCAACGCGCAGGGTGTTCGGAACATAGCTAAAGCCGCGCGGCAAAGTGTCCTGAACCTTGACATCTTTGGCAATATCATCGCCCTGATTGCTGACGGTAATGCTGTAGCTGGTAAAGTCACCCAGTTCAACACTGCTGTCACGCGCAGTTTTCTTCACCATCAGGCTTTGGCCCGAGCTGAGCGGATCGATAGGTATATCAATATTCAGCGCAGGACTGGTTAAATCCAGCTTAAAGCTGCGCCCGTATGAATAATCCGGATCTACTGCGCTAATGCCGAAAGCCTTAAAAGAGCTGATCGGGTAGGCATTTTGATCGCTGCTGAACTGGTAGCTCTTGCCGTTAATCGGGGCTGAAGTATCAACCAACAGCGTATATTCACCGGGCAACACAAATGGATAAATGAATTCCCCTTGGGCATTAGTTTGCTGTTCAGCTGGAATATTTCCGGTCATTTTTCCATCAGAATCTTGGCCAAATGCCACATTCGCAGCTATAGGCTGGCCATTTTTATCAGCCAAAGTCACCCGGGCATTTGCTACCGGCTGGCCAGTTTTTGCGTTAAAAACAATGCCGTAAGGGTCAATCAGAATATCGGTTGAAATGTCCGGTTTTGGCGTATTGGTGCTATTGCCGTTTTGATCCAGACAGTCAATAATCGTTGCCGTGACTTTGTCGCGGCGCACGGTCTGCAAAATGTCATCTTGGGTATTTGGTGTTGTACCGTCCCATGCCGCCGTATTCACTTCAAAGTGGAAAATGCCGCTGTTCGCTTCGGTTTCTTTGCCGTTCGTATACAGGAAATCTCCTGTCAACGCCGATTTAACCAGAACCTTAACCTGATCCTGATTATGCGAGGCATTACAGATTGCTGCATTGGCTTTCAGATAAATCGGCTCTTTGATCTTGCCCGTTTGGATCAAATTATTGTAATCGGGCGTTGTGCCGTCAAGCGTTGCATCAGCAGCTTCAATTACGGTTTGCACTAAATCTGAAGGGGTTTTTCTTTGCTGATTAGCTGCATTATTCCATGAGAATAAATAAGCCTGATTTTTCAGCACGCTGTAGCTTAAGTTTGCAGCTGTTTTAACTTTCAGGGTAATTTTGCTTTCCTGTCCAGCAGCAAAGCTTCTGTAGCCGACAACGGCGTGGCTGATCTTATTCTTATTGGCAGGCTGGGCCGCAGTATAGCTTCCTTCTGCTATTTTATACAGCACCTTGGCTTCAGCCGTGCTGACTGAAACCTCATCATACAATGTATTGCCTGGCAGCGGATCTTCAACAATAATCCATTTGTCCTGCGTGCCGTCTACATTGACGGACAGTGGTGCAATCGGCAAATTACCGCTATTTTTAACTGTCAAGGTATAGGTAATAGCTTCCTGAGTACCTTTATACTGGATATTGGATTTATCTACAGCTTTATGAATGCTCAGCTGCGGAATAACAATAGTGGCCGGATCATCCGCCGTGCTGCTTGGCTGCGAGCCTTCCTGAATTGTGGCGGTCACCGGCATTTTAATTGGGGTATTATTCGGTGTGTCTTTAGAAGTGTCTGCAACAACCCATAAATAAACGCTTTGGCCTGGCTTAAGCGCTAAACCTTCGGTCAGCAGCTTGTCCAAATTAGTATCAAATTGATCATCGCCATTATCTACATAAATGCGCACGCTGGATAAATGACTGGCATTGTCCGCGCTTAATTTAAACATTGCGGGCGCATTGCTTAAGTTCACCAGTTCATTGAACCAGTATACCGCAGTGCCTGCTTCAACAACCTTATGAGCGCTTGGAGACAGTTTAAGCGCATATAATTCTGAAACTTTGACTTCTACTTTATTAGACTGAGCGTCTTTTGAATGCAATAGCCCGTCTCCGCCTAGAACTTCATACTTTGCATAGGCGATATTTGGAATGATTGTGCCAGCATTTGGCATATTTGTTGCAGCATGTCCGTATTGAGCAAAAAATAAAGCCGACGCGAGTGCAGACAGTGACAGCGCCTCGACTTTTCTATCCATTGCCTTTTTCATTGACAAGCCCCAAAAAACATAAAAAAAATACAAATAATTAAAAAATATAATTGCACTCCCCTTTCGCAAAAGAGGAGTGCAGGCTTAAAAGGATGAATTATGGCGCTGCTTTATCCACTGTAACAGCAAATTTCAATGTTGCAGAGGCGCCAGGAGTTAAAGTGCCGACGTTGTAATTTACATTGCCGTTGGCTTCAGTTGGCGCAGTACCTTGAGCTACTGGCTCACGCGCAACAGAACCACCTTTGTATTTCGTATATGCAGGCACAGCATCATTGATTACAACAGCAGTTGCATCAGCATTACCTTGGTTGGTTGCCGTTACTTTATAGAATACGCACTGGCCTGGTTTAGCATTCTGCAGATTTACAGTGTAGTCAGCATCTGCTGGCGTTGCTGTACAGTCAGCAGCAAACTGGAATTTTTCCAAACGGACTGAACCCAGATTGATTACTGTGCGGTCTGTAATCGACAGAATACTGTTTGAACCTAATGTAGCACCGACTTCAGGCTGAATCTGCACTGTAGATGTATAAGACTGGCCAGCAGTTGCTGTTGCAGCCGCTTCAACTTTTACATAAACAGTAACTGACTCACCTTGTTGTAAGCCTGCCAGCCCTGCTTTATCAAATTTTGCGTTTTGCAATATCTCATTTAGAGAATGGCCTGCTGCAGTACTTACAAGTTCCTCAGCATCCAATACGCCGTCACCATCCGCATCTACATAAACAGTAACTGTTTCGCCAGCTGCTGGCGTTGGTAAAGCAAAGTTCAGTGTTTTGCCGCCAGCTGCTTCAGCTACGTTACCAATATTGGTTAGGGTATGGCTGTAAATAATGCTGCCGCCTGGTGCCAACTGGCCTTGACGATCTGGTGTAAAGCTAATTGCGCGCTGTTCTGCAACCATCAACTTAAATCCAATACTGTCGTTGCTGCCGGTAGATGGTGAGCTGATCTTGACTGTAATGGTTTCTGGAATACTCGTTGCTGGCGTGCCGTCTGGTGCAGTAACCACTAGGCAGTAGCTGCCCGTACCGCCATTCGCAATCGTGCCTGAGTTGGTTACTTTTGTGTTTGTACAGTTGCCAGATGCGTCTTTTCCAAAAAGTTCCGCTGTCCAGCCAGTTGGAACGCCTTCAACTGCAAGATTGTAGTTGTCTGGCGTACCGCCTGTATTTTTAATGGTCACATCCAGCTGTTTAGATGTGCCTGGCACTAAAGCTGTGTCAGGAACGCCTGTGCTGCTATTCAAGCCGTCACCAACATAAACTGGCGAACCTGCCGTGCCTGTATTATGCACTAAGTCCACAGCACTTTTTGTAAATAAATCAACTACTAAAGAAATGGTATCTTTATTACTGCTGTTGCTGACTGAAGTACTGGTCATAGTCAGTTTAGTACCTGCAGCAACTGTGCCACTGGTTGGCAAAGTAACACGCACTACAAATTTCAAGCTGCCGCCAGCTTCAATCGGGCCTGTATTGTTATCTGTCACTGGTGTTTTACCGTCAGCTTTCAGAATTTCAATAATGCTGCCTGCTGGCAAAGATGAACCAGTCGCTGCAGCAACACTTAGATTATAGCTGTCTGCAGTTGTACCTGAGTTGTGGACATAAATAACATCGCCGCCCGCTGCGTTATTGCCGAAGACAATAGCCTGGCCTTGCGAAGCCACCGCATGAACTTGGTCGTCAATGCCTGCAGCGCTGCCAGCTGGAACATTGTTGTCAATCCAAGAGATAGATGCATCATCGTTAATCGAGTGTGCTGTTGTGCCCACAACCGTAACGTTGTTCGGGTTAGATGGAACAAGCGTCGTATCCGTAGTTACTGGCGGAGCTGATGGAACATTATCTGGTGTTAATGGCGTATTTGTGCCTGGTGTGAAGCCGTCAGTATCTGCATATGCAGTATTGGTGATTTTTTCACCGTCTGCAGCAGCATTTTTCACCTTGACAGTAAAGGTCAATTTGCCAGTTGAGCCAGCAGCAAGCTTACCTGCGTTAAAGGTAAAAGCCTCTTTCGCATCACTACGGCCACTAGATACATAAGCAAATTTATCACTATCTGTACCATCACGAGTTAATGCTGAAGTACTACCATTATAATGTGCAGTTAATTTGCCATCAGCCGTATCAGCAAATGTTACATTGCTTGGTAGTACGTCATAAATAATGACATCTGAAGTGGCAGCAGCTGTGCCTTTATTTTGGAAAGTCAAAGTATAGGTAATGTAGCCATTTGCGCCAATTGTGCTGACACTGGCTTCTTTTTTAATTTCAATGACTGCACCGGTAATAATGGTCGCTTTGTCAGTGTTTGACACTGTATTTTTGCCAGCATCATATAGAGCCGTTGTTGTTGCTGTTGCAGTTAGAATTAGACTGTCATTCTGGCCTGCCGTTGCTGCTAATGGCGTTTTAGCAACCACCACCAAACCAATAGATTCCCCAGCTGCTAATTCAATCGCGGTTGTTGGCGTTAAAGCAGCTGCACCGTCATCCGCGATGCCATCCTGATTGCGGTCAATATAAACATTATAGCTGGCCCAGTCGAAAGTGCCGGCATCATTTGCAATGCTGAGCTTGAATGAGTCTGTGCCATTACCAGTGTTGGTCAAAATATGCGGGAAGCTCACACTGCTGTTGGCCGCTGTTTGACGCTCGTTCGACTGCACAAGAGTAAAGCTGCCCACTTGCGCTACCAGCGTTTTAACAACGTTAGATGTTACAACACGCTCAGTCTGCGTATTATCTGTATACGTGGCAGTTGCAACGTTACTGATATTTTGACCTGCTAAAGGCGTAGAAGCTGCTGCCATCGCAGAACTACCAAACAGAGATACCCCACCCGCAACTGCCAAGGCAGCCGCGACTTTACTTAATTGAAAATGTTGTTTCATAAGAAAACTCAACAATAAAACGTTTTAAACGACGATAAAAAATTATTCGGAAGCATTGACACGAACTTGAGCGGAAACCGAAATTTTTTGTTTTGGCTTCAGTTCATTCACATTCCATTGCAATGCACGATACTCACGCAACGGAACATTTACTTTTTTGCCATTTTCGATACGGGTCAGCGGTGCTTTAGCAAAGCTTTTCCCATCTAAAGAGGCGTAAGTATCTTTTGGTGCGCTTTGGCCGGTATAAGTCACAAACTCCGGAAGCGGCAAATTCAATTTCAAATTTTTCAGGCTATTCGAAGATACGTTTGAATAATCAACGCGGTATTCCAATACATCCTTAGGCTTGACCTGATCTGTTGCTTTAAGTTCCTTTTTATTTTTTTTACCAGCATCTACCTGGAATACTTTCATTTCAGCTTTTAATGGCACGTCATTGGCATATACCGAACTCGACATACCCAACACGGAACTTGAAAGAAAAACTAAACAAATGCCTTTTTGTACTTGTGTAAACATAGGAAATTGCTTCAAATTTTTAAGTTATGTACATTTTTACTACAATTGAAAAAAAAACAAACATAAAAAGCTGTTTGCATCACATTTTTTAAACTTTTTGATTATTTTTCTGCATTTGAGCTGATATTAAAGGCGGCTGAACTGGCTTAAAGCGGACTTCAGCACCGAAGAATTAAGGAGACATCCATCACAAAAAAACATATAAAATATAATTATCTCAACTTTGCATTAAAAAAAATGCAATACCAATCACATAATTGTCATGTTGTGACATTTTTTTCACACAAAAATTAATAAATATGACAAATATAAGAAAACATAGCTAAAATGAAAACCTTTCATAGGAATAAGCGCTTTAATCAAGCGAATTCACCTGAGATTTAAATCATCTGGTATTGAAAATAGCTTAATTTAATAAGAAATTCTTAACAATGTGTTGGTTGAGAACAGCATTTTCTATAAAAATTTCATTTCCATTCTTCTTTGCAATAATAAATCCTGTTATCGCATCATTGAATAGCCGTTCAGCTGCTTTAAATGCCAGTACTTTTTTGAAAAGATAGGGCAAAGAAGGTGGCACTCGAATGGGCCGGCTAAAATTTAAAGCGCAACGCTCTGCCCACAGAGATGAAAAAATCTCCAATGAAATTGCATCGACATTATGAAACCACCTTGCCGCTGTCAGCAGGCAAAACTATAGAAAATAGGCACTTTTAAAGATGCCTTAGCAGGAGGGTGCCAAAATAGATTAAAGCTCATGCCACTCTATAATTCAGGAGATAAATCTCGCCATGGGCTACCTGTTCGGACAATCCATAAGATCGTTTCAAGAAACATTCGATTATTTTCGCCGCTACGATCACGATCTGTGAGTTTAGCTAGGCAGTGAGGTTCCTTTTTTGCCCATTCGACATCTTTAAGTATTTATCTATTCATTTTATAATTATAGACTTTGAATACTTTTGCATAACTCTCAACAGCCCCTAGAGCTTCTCTAACATTTTCGTTACGCTATCTCGGAATAGAAAATGGAATGATCCTCTTATGCTTAAAATTTATGGTATCAAAAATTGTAGTTCAATGAAAAAAGCCTTCGACCGATTAAATCAACTCGGTTTGGCATATGAGTTTCATGATTATAAAAAACAAAGCATTGATGCTGAAACAGTCAAAAAATGGCTCAATGAGGTTGGGCAAAATGTGATTCTGAATAAAAAAGGCACCACATGGCGTAAATTAACCGAAGCGGAGCAACAAGCTGCGCTTTTGAATGAAACAAATTTAATTCATGCGTTAACAACGCATAGCAGTTTAATCAAACGTCCTGTACTTGAAACTGAGCAAGGCTATATTGTCGGTTATGATGAAGCAGCCTATAACGCTTTAAAGTAAAAATTCAGCATCAGCTCTCTGTAATAAAAAAACCTAACTGAATATCAGCTAGGTTTTTTTATTACTTTATGATTATTTTGAATTAGTTTGCACGAATCCAAACTTGGTTACGACCCAAAACAGAAACGCCAATAAAGCCACGTAATTCTAATTTTTTACCACCTTCCACGATTTGACCTTTTAATTTGTAGGTTTTACCAGATTGTGGATCAAGAATTGTACCATTTTCATAGCTGTTACCACCCACATTTTGAAGACCTTGAACAATTCTTAAACCTTTTAAAGATTTATTATGGTATGGACCTTCACATTTTTTACATGCGTTTTCTTCACCTACTGTCAAAATATTTTGAATGCTTGCAGAGAGTGAGCCATTTTTTTGCTCAGTAAATTTTACAATAGCTTTGGGTTGTTTGGTTTTGTCATCAATTGTTTTCCACACAGTACCATTTAATGGATCAGCAGCGTTCGCTAAAACTGTGAATCCAAGCAATCCTAATGCAAGTGCAATTTTTTTCATTTTTGTTCATTTCCCTAGTCTGGTTTAGACTTGTTTATTGTTAAAAAGTCACACCATTTTTGCAATTTTTGAATGTGACTATTTAGTTTAGTGTAACTTTGTAACTTGTATTGGTAAATACAGCAGCATCTCGTCATGGAAAAACGAGATGGAAAAAATGAAGATAAGTCCTTTATGGAAACAACTCATTACAGAAAGTATTTTAAAAATCACCGTCCGTAAACCAAACCAATTGAACTGCACTCCCGACGCGCTACGTTTTACATTAGAGCAAATATGTCGTGTGTTTTCAAGCAATAAACAGGTCCAAATTTGACCACGAGGCTGAGCGGCTAAAAAAATAAAATTGCTAAGTAAATCATTGCAATTCACTTTTTCATTGGCATGGCGGAGCCTGCTTTTTCGGTGCACCGAGCACCCATTGGGCATTTTTATTTTATGTCACTGCACGCACACCAATACAAGTGATTCACATCAAACATCCCTTATCATCTGAGCTTCCTTAGCCTAAAGCACTGGCTGTTATTTTTGACATCCACCCCACCTTGTTCAATCAAAGCATTCAAGCCAAAAATATATTTGATCTGGTCATTCTTATAGCACAAGTTTGACTTGGGCTGATCTTGCCGAATTTGTGCCACAATTCAATCAAGCTTAAATATCAATAGATACAATCAGACCTATAAAAAAAGTCAGCCGAAGCTGACTAAAGAGGAACACTTGAGTTAAAACTTACAGTGCCTGTACTTGAGCTAAAGCCGTTGCAATCGCTTGCTCTTTTAGTTCTGGCCCCATATTGATACCTTCGGCACGAATAATTTCAACATCCTTAACACCCGTGAAGTTAAAGACAGTTTGCAAAAAACCTTCTTGGAAATCTGCTGGGCTATTTTCGCCATAAACACCACCACGACTACTGGCGATATACGCTTTTTTATCACCGGCCAAACCCACGGGACCATTTTCAGTATATTGAAAAGTCTTGCCCGCCACGCTAATACGATCAATCCACGCTTTTAAAGTTGAAGGAAGTCCGAAGTTGTACATGGCAGCACCAACCACCACAATGTCTGCATCTAGATATTGCTGAATAATTTTTTCGCCTAAAGCCGCTTGTTCAGCATCTTGTCCCATCAAAATTTCAGCAGTTAAATGGGGAATCATCTGAGTCGCTAAATCTAAATATTCCACGCTTGCATCGCTATGTTTCGCGGTTAATTGTGTAACAATGGCCTGACTAAGTTGACGTGAAACAGAAGCATCACCAAAAATACTTGAATCGATATGTAAAACTTTCATGCTTAAACCCTTCATCTGTATTTATTCAATGACAGCAGTTTAAGCGATCTATAAAAATAGAATAATATGCTTATATACAACACACTGTTTTATTTTTAGAACAAACTTCATGGAAATGAACTCTATTTTTAGATTTTAATCAGTATAAAATATAGCCATTACCATTCATAAAAAAACGTGCTATGTTGTGAATTATAAAAAATAAATTAGATCAAATTATCCTTAAATTATCATTTAAAGATTTAGAGGTCGGCGCTATTAAATGAAGAAGAATTTGCCCCCCAATCCCCTGACCTCATTGAAAGCAAAAATTGCGAAATATTTGCTCGAAGATGAAGTGATCATGAATTGGAGTGTCCTCAATAAATGTATTCTTATTCTGATTTTAGGCAGTTTAGTGCATATCATCTGGATTATTTGGAAGAGTTTTATCCTTCTTTCTCCCAATTTATGGAATTTTGTCCATTTACCGTTGCTCAAACTACAACTTAAGCTCGATATTTTATTCTTCTGCCTTTTAATCCTCATGGTTTTCCCTTGTGCCTATTGGCATAAAAAAAAGTGGGCACAACAATGGTTGCCCTATTTATCCGTTGGAATTTTGGTTCTTTCCTTATGCCGTAATGGCTCTATTATTGGTGTACTTAGCCCCGCCACAATGGTCTCTTACGTCAGTTTAGTCACCGTGGGTTTGGTGCTGTTTAATCGTAAAATTGTTTACTACACCTTAATCCCAGTCACCCTGTTTTTAATCTTATCCAATTATTTAAGCTTACAAGGTCAAATCAGTTACGCGCCTTTATTTAATCTAAGCACAAGTCCTTACCAAAATAAGTTTTGGGTCAGTTCAATGTTGTATTTCATTGCACCTATTCTGATTATTTGTTTAATTTTATTTGAAATTTTACTCAGCCAATGGCGGCATAGAGAACAACTGATTCAACATTTAAGTCAAATTGATCCACTTACCAATACATTGAATCGACGCAGTATTAAAGCCTGCTTAGAAAAACTAGAACATAAGCCAACAAAATCTTATGCACTGGTCTTGATTGACTTAGATCATTTTAAACAAATTAATGATCAATATGGTCATAACAAAGGGGATGAAGCCCTCATTCAAGTCAGTGAAGCGCTCTCACAAATCATTCGTGATAACGATGTGGTCGGTCGCTTTGGTGGAGAGGAATTTATTCTGATTCTGCATCAGTCTTCTTTGACACAAGCACAAAGTATTGCCGAGCGCTGTCGCCAAGCGATTCAAGCACTGCATTTACTCAGCAATATGGGCGACATCATTAAGGTGACTGCAAGCTTTGGCATCGCATTTTCCAGTACAAATACCAACCCACAAAAATTATTAAGCCAAGCCGATAAAGCACTGTATGAAGCCAAAGCCTGTGGTCGCAATCAAGTCAAATGCTATCGGGAACGCTTGGTTGAAGCCAAGCTATACTAAAGAGCGTGTGATTGATAAGGCTCTAAATAATTCACCCAAGCCTGTTCTTGTAATGCAGCAGTCACCCAAGTTTGCATGGCAGGATGTTGCATCATGGTTTGCATATACTGCTGTGTCACATCACTTACAGGTAAAGCATAGGTCATTAAACGTGTCACGACAGGTGCATAAAATGCATCCGCAATTGAAAATGTGCCACATAAAAAACCCTGCGCTTCTGGCCGTTCTGACCAAATCTGCTCGATACGTGCAACATCTTCACGCAGTTCTGCATTTTCCTGCCATAAACGCTTGCCCACTTGGCTTAAATTCGCTCGAATATTCATTCCACAGGCATTACGCAAATGCGGAAATCCACTGTGCATTTCCGCAGCGATACAGCGAGCACGGGCACGTTGCTGCGAATTTTTTGGCCATAAATTTTGCTCTGAATGTTGTTCTGCTAGATACTCACAAATGGCCAAGGAGTCCCAAAGCAACAGCCCGTCATGCATTAACGCAGGGACTTTACCATTCGGGTTAATGGCTAAGATATCCTGCTTAAACGTGCCAGTATCACGTTCTGATGGAAATGGCAGCATGATTTCTGCAAAAGGGATGTCAAAGGCTTGAAGCACCAACCACGGACGCATTGACCAACTGGAATAATTTTTATTGGCAATATACAACTGATACATTTTTTATGGTCCTAGATGTTTTCGAAATACACTGACTTGTTTTATTAATTCAGCTTCGGTAAATGCGCCAGTTAAACGCAAACCACGAATTTCCTGCTGTTTCGGATCTAAAAACAAATAGGTCGGTGGGCCTAAAATATCCCATTGATTCAGCAAAGCCTGATGCGTTGCATCATAGGCACTCAAATCTAGTTTAATTAAAAAATAGGGGGCTATAGCGTGCTGAACTTGAGCTGATTTTAAAACACGATGTTCAATTGGCTGACAGGCGATACACCAATCTGCGTAGACATCAATAATGATAGCTTGATCGGCTGGTGCCTTGGCCAATAAGGCCTGAAATTCGGCTGCTGTTTTCGCGATATGCCATGTTGCTTGAGTACTGCTTGGTTCAATAAAAAAGCGCTGACTTTGTTGATATTGGCTATATGCCAAATAAGGAATCACTATCAGCAAAGCCACAATATATAACCATCTGAACTGGTTTTTTTGTGTAATTAAGCGAGCAAGCACATAAACAATAAAGCTTAATCCCAAAGCCAGACTGAGCCATTGCATCCACGCTTCAGAAATTAAAGGACGAATAAAATACAGAGCCAAAGCCAACATAATAAAGGCAAAAAACACCTTAATTTGGTGCATCCACAGCCCTGCTTTAGGCAGCACTTTTGCCCCCAAAACACTCGCCAACAGTAATGGCGTTCCCATACCAAAACCCAGTGTGAACAGTAATAGTGCACCCTGCCACTGACTTTGCGTCTGAGAGATAAATAATAATGCCCCTGCCAATGGTGCAGTCATACAGGGTCCGACCAATAGCGCCGAAATCATCCCCATCACCGCGGCCCCCACTAAACTACCGCCTTTTTGTAGTGAGTGCACCCGATCTAAACGGTTCACTAAAGCATGTGGTAATTTAATTTCAAACAGACCAAATAAATTTAAGGCAAATAGAACAAAGAGCACACTAAAGGCAATCAGCGTTGAAGGCTGTTGTAGCCAACGCTGGAAATTCAGTCCAGCCGAAGATGCAATTAAGCCCAAAATGGCATACACCATCGCCATGCTACAAACAAAGACCAAAGCAATCATCCATGCTTTTAAGCCTTTACTGTCCCGTACAATAAGGGAGGTCAAAATAGGTAACATCGGCAATGAACACGGCGTAAAGGCCAATAATATGCCTAAGCCAAAAAACAATAATAAGCCATAAACCAAAGAGCTTTCTGCCAATTCTTCTGACCACATTTGATCTTGAGCAGTATCCATGTCCACAGGTTGAGTAGTACTGCGCGAAGGATGATTTTCAGCGGCAAAAGTCGGCTGAGCACTTGTATTGCTATTGGCTGTTTGGGCAAGGTCGAATAAGTGTTGATTTGATTTGGCCTGATTTTGCAGCAGCACTAAACCATCGACATCGGTCTGAAACTCAATGGTTTGTGGTGGATAACAAATACGGTCTTGGGCGCAGCCCTGCCAAGTCACCTGATAGGTTTTTGATGCTTCGGTTGCAATATTAAATTGCACATTCTGAAAGTAAACTTGCGTATGACCATAATTTTCATCATACAAATCCGTTGCTGGCGGTAACTTTAAGGCCAGTTTTTGTGTGCCTTGTTGGACTTCAAATTTGTGCTGATATAAATAATAACGCTCGGGCATGTGCCAACTAAGCTGTGCTTCATGCTCACGATTAGATTCAACCGTAAAAGAGAAAGCATCTTCTGCGGAAAGTAATTGATCCTGCGCTTGTAAAGTCATTGAAAATAAGAAAATGACACTACAAATCAATCCACTGATTGCAGACTTGCCCAAGAACTCAAGATCTTGAAGATGCTTTTTCATATGGTTTTATATTTTTAATTAAAACAAGAAGGATACACCCAAACCTGATTGATAGCTTTTATCTTTACCATTCAAGTCCACACCGACACTCGCATCTAATTGCATACGCGTATTCAAAGCATAAATAACACCTGAACCCAATGCATATTGATAAGGCTCACTTTCGACTTTACGATAAACGAATTCAGAGAAACCTGACCATTTATCAGCAATTTTATATTCAATCGTCGGCACGGCAGTTACAGCCCAATTACTGTTTTGTGCTTCGTACCGCATGGTAATGGACGTCGAAATTAAATCGCTAAAATCATAGGCAACAACAGAACTGACGCTATAAATATCGTCATCATTACTAAAACCATCATTGCCAGTCGCTAAAATAGCTTCTGCTGCAACAGCCATCGAGAGTTTGTCATCATCTAAATTAATAGCTTTTTTCACACCAATACTGACATCGCCCAAACCATCCTCTTCAACGGACTGACCTGCACGTTTCACTTTTGTCCATGCTGGCCCTTGCCATCCCAATTGTAACTCTAGGTCTTTGGCCAAACCTGTACGAAATAACATATCGCCATTTAAAGTGACAGTTTTTTGCTTTTCACCATTGACCATCGTTTCGTTATAATTGGCGCTGGGTAGAGCTTGTTCCCATGCCAGCTTCCCGACAGGCGTAATGCCTGTCCCCATACCTGCGCCAGGGCGGTCAAAGGAAAAATCGGCAGCCATCGCATTCATGCTGAAAGCTGCGCCAAAAATAAAACCTACTGTTTTTACTGCTGACATTTTTATCTCACTCTGATGTTGGTTCTTTTATATGAGTTCTTTGCTCATTTTAGCCCCGTGGCTACGAAGCAACTCTAAAGTTTGTTTTTCTTCAGCCAACGCTTCTGACCAGTTAATTTCATCAAAATCACAATCAAAGAATAAATCACTGATTGAAGACAAAATAGTAAGACCTTCTTCATCTTTGCTATTTGGATCAACATTTTCTGCTAATAAGCGTTGCACCGCAGGAACACACGCTGAACTTGCAGCATCCCATAACGGACCATACAGTTCTTCTGCATCCCATAAATGTAGATTTACTTTGGCTTGAATCAGTGCATCTAAAATTTCAATATGAGCGGCCAAATTTTGTTGTTTTTCTTGCTCAGATAACGGTGTCCCCGCTTCATGTGCTTCACAAATTTGTTCCCACCATTTAAACAAACCATCTGACCAGACAGAAATAGCAGGACCTTTTTCAAGATCAATAAAATTAGGGTCCAGACCGTCTGCTAAAAGGCTTTGCACTTGAGCAAGGTCTAGTTCTTCTATCGCTTGCACAAAGACTTGTTGTTGCGCTGTTAACATGGAGAAAGTTCTCTTTAATCAGTTTTAAACTATTATGCCCAATAAAAGTTGCTTTGTTTTGGGTAAATGTATAACAAGCATATTTATTCTTCATTTGGCTTTCAGAATCTCTGCACATAAAAAAAGCTCCGAAGAGCTTTTTTTTCTGTCTAATTTAAGCAAAATTTGGCTTAGTCGTCATCGACATCATCTGTACCATTTACATCACTGGTTTCGGCAAATTCAAGTGCTCCACCACGTGGGTTCTCTTTCTTTTCAAAGACATGTTCAAGACTTCGTTTTAAACGATCGATCGCACCATGAATCGCTGTATCGATATTATGACCGCGATGATTGACGACCACAGGTTTCAATCCTGCTGGGCGTGCTTCAATCATACAGTTGATATCATCTTCCCCACCTTTGGGACCATTTTCATCACTTAAATGGACGGAAAAATGGGTAATACGTTCACTGTGTCGCTGGAATTCTGCATTCAGTTCTGCACGAACATAAGTAATTAAACGTTCACTATTTTGAATGTTTTTATCAGTACGGATTTCAATGTTCATATAATATCATCCTCTTTATTCGAATCTTTTTTGTGCAAAACTTCTTATCTTGGCACGTTTAACTTTGCTGTCAAAAACAGCGCTGAGCATCTTCAACTTAGTTTGGAACGAATTCCTCCACATTGAACGATGAACACTTTTGAGTCTGCAGAATCGTGTCCTTATGCCTTGAATATAAGGGGCTAAGCGAAGCATATGCAAGTAGTATTTTGATATTTTTTGCAATTCCTTATAGCAAATATGTGATTCAACTTTATTGCTTAAGTTATTTGATAAATCTCATATTATTTTTTTCCGCTTAAAATGCTGCTGCACCTCATTTTATCGGTTTTATCCGCATGTGTTTTTAAGTATTCAAGCTGTACTGTCATTTTAACCCTCGAATGTTTTAGAAAAGATATTATTTTTAGGTCATTGATCAATTTTGGCTTTATTTTTGCTTAAGAATCTGTATGCTTTGCTTGCTTCTCGGGGGAGATATTTTTTAATGAAACTTACACAAATTTTTGCTACATGTGCACTTGCTTCAACTGCTGCACTCACTCAAGCTGCACCAATCTGGCAAGATTTTAGCCTAACGGGTCTTTATGGTGAAAACTATGAAGTTGTAGATGAGAAAGAAACTACTTTAACTGTTGAATATGCAGCAAAAGTTAAATATGCAGATGTATTCTTCTTTGCTGACCGTATGCGCGGTGGTAATGATCATAAATCAACTTATTTTGAATTATCACCTCGTTTAAGCTTGGGCGAAGTGACTGGTCAAAAACTTGCGTTCGGTCCAGTAAAAGACGTGTTAGTGTCTACGACTTGGGAAGGTAATAGTGAAGATGGCAACAACTTCGACAACTTCCTTTATGGTGTTGGTTTCGATCTTGATATCCCATATTTCCAATATGCGAGTGTAAATTTCTACCGTGCTAACAACGAAAAAATTAAAGATGACTATCAAATGACGCTTACTTATGGCGTACCATTTAAATTAGGCACTGAAGATTTCCTTGTAGATGGTTTCCTTGACTGGTCTACAGCTGAAAAAAATGACCATGCAAGCGAGCTTAACTGGACCACTCAGTGGAAATGGAATGCTGGTAAACACATTTCTCCAGATACGCGTTTATACCTTGGTATCGAACATTCAGTTTGGAACAACAAATTCGGTCTAAAAGACAAAGATGAAAACAATGTCAGTGCATTGGTTAAATACCATTTCTAATCTGTATTGTTGATGTCAAAAAAGCAAGGCTTCGGTCTTGCTTTTTTATTGCCCTAAAATAGGATTATTTCTACAATACAGTCTTTATTGATTCGGCATATGTCATGGACTTTCTCCTCCGTCCCGCTCAAACATCAGATCTAGAACAGATTTTGGCTATTTATAATGCTGAAATTCTAGATGGAACTGCGAATTGGAATAATACGACAAAGTCTAGCGCTGATTTTCAAACATGGTTTAGCAGCTTAATGGCGCAACAATTTCCACTCTTTGTCGCTGAACATCGCGCATCGAAAAAAATTGCTGGTTACGCTGATTATTCTGCTTTCCGTCAAATTCATGGTTTTAAACAGACCGTTGAGCATTCTGTCTTTATTCATCCAGACTTTACCCGTCAAGGGTTAGGCAAAGCCTTAATGCTAAAACTGATTGATCATGCTCAGCAGCATAAGATCCATGTCATGGTGGCTGCAATTGATCATGAAAACAAAGCCTCTATTGTGTTGCATGAAAAGTTAGGCTTTGTTCAAACCGGTTATATGCCACAAATCGGGCAAAAATTTGGGCAATGGCGTGATTTAGTCTTGATGCAATGCATCCTTGATTAAGGATGCAGAGAAATTTTGCACGGTATTGGAAAGTTCACTTGCCTGTTTAATTGATGATTTAAATAAAAAAGCCCCTTTCGGGGCTAAACAGACTTAAACAACCAAATCGGCTAAATTGCCTTTTTGTTCCAACCAGTGTTTACGGTCACCTGCGCGTTTTTTTGCCAACAACTTATCCAGTAAACCCGAAGTAAAATGCGCATCGTCTAAATCGAGCTGCACCAGACGACGTGTGTCTGGATCTAAAGTGGTTTCACGAAGCTGACTGGCATTCATTTCACCCAAACCTTTAAAGCGGGTGATTTGTGGCGACTTGGTCTTGGCTTTCTTGAGCGTTACTTCTAATTCAGCCTCATCTAAAGCGTAATGTACATCTTTACCGTCATCTATACGGAATAAAGGCGGCATAGCTACATATAAATGCCCAGCTTCCACCAAGGTCGGAAAATGTTTGACAAACAAGGCGCACAATAAGGTCGCAATATGTAAACCATCCGAGTCAGCATCGGCAAGAATACAAATTTTACCGTAGCGCAATTCTGAAAGATCATCACTGCCCGGATCTACACCAATTGCAATCGCAATATTATGTACTTCCTGCGAGGCGAGAACTTCATCGGAAGAGACTTCCCATGTGTTTAAAATTTTACCGCGAATCGGCATAATCGCCTGAAAGTTTTTGTCGCGTGCTTGCTTGGCTGAACCACCGGCAGAATCCCCTTCCACAATAAACAGTTCAGATTCTTCCAAAGTATGCCCGACACAATCGGATAACTTACCCGGTAACGTCGGGCCAGCCACGATCTTTTTACGCTCTACTTTTTTCGCGGCTTTTAAACGACGACCCGCTTTAGCAATCATCAATTCAGCAAGCTGCATCGCAATATCAGAGTTTTGATTCAACCACAATGCAAAAGCATCTTTGGCAATATTCAATACAATACCCGATGCTTCACGACTGGAAAGACGTTCTTTGGTTTGCCCCGAAAATTGCGGCTCTTGGAATTTTAACGACAGAATATAATTTACCCCGTCCCAAACATCTTCCGCAGACAATTTTAAATTACGCGGTAGCAAATTACGCAGTTCACAAAATTCACGCATCGCATCGGTCACACCTGAACGCAGACCGTTGACATGCGTACCCCCTTGTGCGGTTGGAATTAAATTGACATAGCTTTCTTGAACTTGCTCGCCACCTTCAGCATTCCAGCAAATGGCAAATTCAGCGCTGGCCCGTTCAGCTTCACCGGTTGCCACAAAGGCAGGATGCGGAATAATGTCGCGATCCTGCAATTCATCCATCAAGTAATCAACTAGACCATTTTCAAATTGCCATTCAATTTTTTCGTGATTAATTTGATCGAAATAAATGATTTGTAAGCCTGCGGCTAACACGGCTTTGGCTTTTAAATTATGTTTTAACGCTTTTAAAGAAAATTTGGGTGAATCAAAATATTTGGCATCTGGCCAAAAATGAACAGTGGTTCCTGAAGCACGTTTCGGTGCTTTACCTTCCAACACTTCAAGTGGTGAGACAGGTTCACCATGCTCAAATGCCATTTGGTAAAGATTACCATGCCGCTGTACGGCAACTTCGACTCGATTTGACAGTGCATTGACCACGGAAATCCCTACACCATGTAAACCACCGGAAAACTGGTAGTTATCGGTGCTGAATTTCCCGCCGGCATGTAGCTTAGTCAGGATAATTTCAATCCCACTTTGACCATATTCAGGATGGATATCGACAGGCATGCCACGACCATTATCTTCTACCGCCAAAGAACCATCTTTATAGACCGTCACGGTAATTTTATTGGCATGTCCTGCAAGTGCCTCATCCACTGCATTATCAATTACTTCTTGTGCCAAATGGTTTGGACGAGTGGTATCGGTATACATGCCGGGACGACGACGTACCGGATCTAAACCAGATAAAACTTCAAGTGATTGAGCCGTATATTGAGACACGTTGTACTGTTTCCTTATTTTATACAATCCGATAAAAACTGTAATGCCATCGGTATTTTGTCTGCGAAATTATCCATCGCATGATTGCCATTTGCTTCAGTAATGATCATCGACTGATGCGCAGCATTGCTATAATAACGCTGTGCTTCACGATAATCTAAAACTTCGTCATCTTGTTGCAGTAACACTAAAATTTTGTCTGCATCTTGCACAAATGGCACAGCCATCTGTTCGAGTTGATCAAGTTGTGTCTGATCCAAAGTCCATTGGGCATTCACCACATAGGGCAGCTCGCCGCCAAATAAATCATGAAATAATTGCCATGGTCGCATAGCCGGATTAATTAAAACAGCAGGCACAGCATGTTTTGCGACCAATTGTGTCGCATAAAAACCGCCGAGACTGCTGCCAATTAAGACCACTTGACCTAAACATTCAATCATCTCTGAAACGTGTGCTAACACCTGTTCTGGTGGCATATTTAAATCAGGCAAATGAACATGATGCTGATTTTGACAAAATGCCTGAATGTATTGCCCTTTAATCGATAAAGTACTACTTTGAAATCCATGCAAATAGATGATATTCATTGCTTTTTATGACATATTAATGAGTTTAATTTAAGTTGTAAAAAATAAGATGCCTATCGCAACTTTATTTTAATGTGTATATAACAGCAATTGTCAGACAAAAAAGTTAAAACTTAAAGCTCATCCTCGTTATTGTAAAAGCTATTCGAGATGAATCATATTAAATTAAAAGCAACGAATTGATAGCGTGAGCTTAAAAAAAATAAAGTGCCTCAGATGTAGTGCTATAAAAGGGATAGGATAAAATGCCAAGTTTAACACCATTGCATGAAACCTATTGTAAATGGGATCGTACACCACCAAGTCAAGCCGATGTATTAGAGGGGCTTGCTCAATTGGTGACGACTCGTTTAGGGGATGTGGTGCAAGACCTTATACAAGAGATTCAACGTGAAATTTTGATTAGCTTATTTGGGATGAGCGAACAACGTTCGAAAAAAATACAAAACATCCCTTATATTGACAAACTGTACCAGTTTGCCTACGACACCTTACTCAATTATGGTCATTATTTACTTGCACCAAGTTTGCGTCAAATCATTGAAAAATATCCAAAATTACATGAAAAACCACTAACACCTGCACTACATTTTTTAGTTGGAGCTTTAAACGGGGTGCTGGGTGATTATTTATTAAAATATCAAAACCCGCTTGCGCTTCCGATGGTGCTCTACGACCACTATGCTGAACTGCAAAAAGGTGATCTTTCAGGGCGTGTCGTTATTTTTACCCATGGCTTGTGCATGAACCATTTGGAATGGTCAAACCGTCGATACGGTGGCATTGGTGAAAAATTATTGGCTCAACGTGACCATAACACCATGCTGTACTTAAACTACAATACTGGACGCCGTATTTCTGCCAATGGTCGCAGCCTTGCCAACACGTTAGAAGATTTGATTCAGCGTAATCCTCTGATTACCAGTATTGATTTGATTGGACATAGCATGGGGGGCTTAGTGTTACGTAGCGCCTTATTTTATGGCAAACAAAATATGCATCAATGGATGCACCTGACTGAAAATCTAGTCTGTTTAGGCTCACCGCATCATGGTGCTGTTTTAGAACGTTTTGGTTTTATTTTACAGGATCGACTGGGGCACTTCCCGTTTGTAAAAATCGTCCGACATATTGTGAATATTCGCAGCAATGGCATTCTGGATTTACGTTATGGCAGCGTGCGTGATGATGATTGGGAACATAATACGGCCCGCATTGGTGGCATGGATGACAATCGTAAACCCGCCCCGCTACCTTCGCATATCAACACCTTTTTGGTTGCAGGCTCTGTTGTCTATGAAAATAGAAAAAACCGGCACTTCGACCTGTTAGGTGATTATTTAGTCAGTGTTAAAAGTGCGTTGGGTGAACATCCTAATCCACGTTTCCAATTGAAGCTGCCTGAATCAAATAAAGCCATTTTCTATGGCATCCATCACTTTGAGATTCACTATCACTCCAATGTGGCTGAACAGATTGTGAGATGGTTTTATCCGCCTCCTGATGCACCAATCAAAGAACAGGTTCATGAATACAGGATGCAGTTCGAAGATTTATCCAATAGCGCACCAACTTAAATGAATCCTAAAAAAGCCACCGAAAGGTTAATGCTGATCAGTTAAGGAGTTTTACAATAAGCTCCTTAACTTCCTTAGTTCTTAATGACGGAGTCTTACCGTTTTGGATCAAATATTTGGAGCTCATTCGTTCTTTTGTTACGCCAAAAGAACCAAAAACATTTGTCATCCGCAAAACTCGTCAACTACCAAAAATTAACAAAGAAATTGCAAAAACAATATTTTTCTAATGTAGTCCTGCCTCAAACAGTTGCGAATGACGTTTCTGCGTATCCAATAAAATCTATAATTTATAAAAGAAAATGCCAGTCATTTTTTAACTGACTGGCATTACACCAAAAGGGCGGCTTTTTGGGGTGACAATTTTTATTTCTTCTTCACTGCTTTAGGCGTAGTCACAGCATAGTTGCGCAATAATTGCCACACACTCACCAGCGCCAATACGGCAAAGAATAAGAATGACCAGACAGGCAAGGATTGTCCTAAAAAGGTCCAATCAACCACGGCACATTCACCAGAACCAGTTAGAACTTGTTGGAAAACTGATTTTAATGGCAAGGTATTAAGCCAATAATCTAAGCCCGGACCGCAGCTTGGCACTTGATCAGGCGGCAAGTTTTGCAGCCAAACATGACGTGCAGCTACACCTGCCGACCAAAGAATAGATAGCGTTCCCAAAAAGGCATAAACGCGTTTTCCAGCATTTGAACTTGGGTTATGAATAAAGGCCAGCAAAGAAATAAGCCCTAAGCCAATTAATCCAATGCGCTGAAAGACACAGAGTGGACAAGGCTCAAGGCCTTGTACATGTTCTAAATACAACGCAAAAGCCATACCAATCACGCTGGCTAAAAATAAAAAACCACTTACGAAGCGATAACGCCATTGCATGGCAAATCCTCTTAATTTTTATCGATAATCAGCAAGATATTGCTCAAAACTGAGGCTGCTATCTTGTTCAAGTTGCTGTTGTTGTTGCAAGGACTGCACAGCTAAATCATCAAAATATGACAATGTATCTGGGCTTAATTGATGTTGCTCATAGCTCATGGCATGTTGTTGTGCCATCAGACTACCAAAGCCCCATGTACCGCCATTTTCTAAAGTATCGGCAATCACTTGTGCAGACAGCGTTTCATCTACTTCATCAATACGTTTAAGCATCAACGCTAAGGCGGCTGAATACAGATTTGTAGTATAAGTTGCGTCCAGTAAATCAGCCAAAGGTTGCATTGCGATGACTTGCATGCGGCTCCATGCTTCAATCGGATGCTCACCTGTCGCATCTATAATGGATGCATTGGGTGCACGACCACGATTGACCACTTCCGCTTGATTACGCTCAATCTGTAATTGTTCTTTGTCTAATAAATCAGGGCTATCTTGCAATAAACAATGCAGTGCTAACACTTCCAAAAATGCCGCGGTATTTTCATCTATGCCAATCGAACTGTACGGATTGACATCCACGGCACGTAATTCAACATAACCTACCCCACGATTTTCAAGGGCTTGCGATGGTGTTTCACCCGCTTTAGGCACTTGTTTCGGACGCACTAAACTATAGTATTCATTTTCAATTTGTAGCACATGATCATTAATTTGAATCGGTTCACCCTGGTCATCGGTTAAACCTAAATGACTAAACGGTGCGTAAGGCGTTTTGACCGCTTTCTGTAAACCTTCTAAATAACCCGACATGGTATTGTAGTGAATACCCAATTGTTTCTGCGCTGAATTTTGATAGCCAAAATTGCCCATGCGTAATGCTGTGGCATAAGGCAGAAATAACGTGCCTTTAAGTAAAGGCAATAAGTGATGCTCGCGTCCAGTCATAAAACACTGACAGACCGAAGGACTTGCGCCGACCAAGAACATCACCAATGGAGTTAAACGAATAAAATTACGAATTAAAGCAAAATAACGATGACTGCGATAATCCTGCAAGCTCAAACTTTTTAAAGCCTCATCGCTCTCATGCTGTTGCAGTGCTTCAAAGACTTGATCAGGGAAAGATAAATTATAATGTACCCCTGAAATGGTCTGCATGCGACGACCATAACGCACGCCTAAACCATGACGATACAAGGTCTTAAAGCGACCAACATTCGACGTCCCATATTGGGCTAAACGAATATTTTCTTCCTGATCATCCAGCATACACGGCATCGACAACGGCCACAGCTTTTCACCATTTTCCAAATGACGATGTGCAACCGCATGAATATCGGCTAAATAATGTAATGCTTTTTTGATGCTGTCTTGCGGAGGGGTAATAAACTCCATCAAGGCTTCAGAATAGTCCGTGGTAATGTGCGGATGTGTTAAAGCCGACCCGAGTGTTTTTGGATGCAATGCTTGCGATAAAAAACCATTACTTTGCATACGCAGGCTTTCACGCTCAATACCGCGCAACATGCCTTTAAACAGCGAAGAATCCACCCAAGTTGGCAATACAACATGAGAGGTCGATTCGGGTTGACTCATTACAATCTCGCTTATCGGAAGATAACTACTAAAATAAAATCATTAGTTTATAGCAGTATAACGTGATTTTGGACTGTCACATGATCTGCTATATATTTTTCAAGTAAACCGTCAATCATATTTCTGGCAAATTTTTATCACAAAGTTACTCTACAAGACATCTAAATTTTGTGATTGTATTGCATAATAAGTGCTAAAGAATTGTAAATATTATGAATTATTCAGATATTTTGAACTTTTGGTTTCATCCAAACACTCAAGCATACTGGTTTGCAAAAAATGATGATTTTGATGGATTAATTCATCAAAAGTTTCATGACATACATCATCAAGCTGCACAAGCCGAACTCTGGTCTTGGCGTAAAAGCGCTGAAGGTCGCTTAGCTGAAGTGATCATACTCGACCAATTTTCGCGTAATTTGTTTCGTAATCAGGCGCAAGCCTTTGCCCAAGATGCTTTAGCCTTGGCACTTGCCCAAGAAGCCATTGACTTAGATTTAGATCAGCAATTAAGCCCAGAACAACGTGCTTTTTTATATATGCCCTTTATGCACAGTGAATCGAAATTGATCCACGAATTTGGGTTAAAATTGTTTCAACAATTAGGCCAGCCTATAGGTCTCGATTATGAAAAAAAGCATAAAGTCATTATTGATCGTTTCGGGCGCTATCCGCATCGTAACCAAATTTTGGCGCGTACCTCAACCGCAGAAGAACTCGAATTTTTAACGCAACCCAATAGTCATTTTTAAGTATTTATTGTGCCTCCTCCCTTGCACAATAAATCAGTATGGAGGTTTAACATGAAGAATAACTTTATCGGTCTGAGTATGGGGCTCGCAATTGCCCTCTCTGGCTGTGCAATGACGCCTTCAAAACCCCTGACTTTTGACCAACTCGGTCAATTCAGTAATACGCCTTTGAATGCTCAATCCTATCGCATCAGTTTTCAAGCCCGTCCCAATATGAGTTTTGGTACAGCGGAAGAAATTACCTTGGTTAAGGCAGCGCAAACCACGCTACAAAACGGATTTCGCTATTTTAAAGTGCTGAATGATCCGAGCAATGTCAACCAACCACCACGCAAAGCAGTGGTCTATCCAACCCCAATGTACGCTCCATACGGTTATTACCGTCGTTACCCAGGTTTCTGGCCTGACCCATTTTATGATATGCCACAAGTGGTCACGATTGACCCCGTGCAAGTTTCCTATACCATTGAATGCTATAAAGATCAGAAAAAAGCACCGAACGATGCTTTTGATGCCAGTTTAATTTTACAGTCTCTGGGTCAAAAATATGGACTCAGCCCAACGGGGCAAGTCTTAGCACCGCAAATGCCGACAACAACAAAATAACCCGATGTTACACATCAACAGGAAGCTTGCATGACCACAGCGGAAGCCGAAACCACTCCAAGTTTGCAACGCAGTAAACGCCTTGCCACCATTGCCTTAATCATGGCGATTGTCACATGGTTAATCCTGATGGTGGTTGCCAAGCTCCTTCCTGAATATGTGTGGCTGATTCACATTTTAATGCTCGCTGCTGAAGCAGGAGTCGTGGGTGGTTTAGCAGATTGGTATGCCATTACGGTGTTGTTCCGCAACCCGTTTGGGAAAATGCCGATTCCTAAATTTTTACTCGATCACACCGAAATTATTCCACGCAATAAAGCCCGTATTGCAGAATCGATGGGACGCTTTGTTCAAGAAAACTTTTTATCGCCACAAGTGGTCGAAAGAAGTCTACACCGTACTGACATTAGCCTTGCTGTGGGGCAATGGCTGGCTAAAGCTGAAAATAACCGCCAAGTTACGCAAGTCATTCAGCAAACAGTACCCAAGATTTTTGAATTTGTTGGACAAGAACAAATTGGGCGTTTTATTCAAAACAATAGCGTGCAATGGGTGCGTAATACCCAAGTCAACACCCTCGCCAGTGAAATGCTGCGTGCTGTTTTAGAAAATGATTTCCATCAAGATGTATTACAACACGGACTGGACTTGGCTCATGAATGGATGCTTTCACATCCCGAAGAAACCCGTGAACTGACCCATAGGTTATTCAAAGAACTGGGGGTGTTAAAACTGGCCAAAGGTGCCAGCTGGATTGGCATTGATGTACAACAACGTACCATTGATTCATTGATCGAACGGGTTGAATCCATGCTGGCCGACCCAGAACATCCGTGGCGACAACAGATTGAAGAAATCGGTCATCAGCTCATGATCGAACTGGCGGATGATGAAAGTAGCGCCAGTCATCGTTTAAACAGCACCAAAGATGCCTTACTTGATAGTCCACAAGTGCTGAATTTTATTAGCGGTGCGGTGGTGATTTTATGTGATGCGATTAAAGCGGATTTACTCAAAGCCGACTCAGGCATTGCAGAAAATCTGCGGGTCGCCATTCAACAAGTTGGTGAGAATATTATTTCCAATCAAGCCGTACGTGATCTGCTCAATGAAAAAATGAGTGGCATTGCCATCAATTTAAGTGATCAATATAGTGAAAAAGTCATTCGCTTTATTAGCGAGCGCATTCATGAATGGGATTCACGCGAAATGATCGACAAAATTGAAAATGAAGTCGGTGGTGACCTGCACATGATCCGCGTCAATGGCGTGGTTGTCGGTGCATTTATTGGTTTGGTGCTTGGAATTATTCGTGCTTTGGTTGATTTAGTGCTGTAAAAATGTGTCTAAGACAAAGAATATCATCTACTAGCAACACACAAGCTGCACTTAAAACTGCTTTATTTCGGTGCATTTGGAGGAGGTATATCCACCAATTTACTGGTCAGTTTACGCACAAAAGGTAAAAGGATCAGCACAATAGGGAAAGCAAAAGCCCATGAAATCATCCAGTTGTGAAACCACAAACTGATAAAACCGTCAATCCAGCCCAAATTACGCAGCATATTAATAAAAGAAATAATACCACTCATCAGACAAGACAAAATAAATGGCATCACCACCGTGGCCCATTTTGCAGGCAGCTTAGGAATATTACCGATAATCATTGGCCGTTTGGATTGCATATGCTCGACTCGGATTTTTTTGAAGTCTTCTAATATGCCATAAATCATGCTTTTTTGAGTATTTTCCTGGTTTTATCCCCTTCCTTTCAATCTAGACTGTCGGGCAAGTTTTATTCAATACAAATGGGTTTACCTAAAGACGGCAAAATTTGCTATATTCATTGTTTTTCCGCGACATTTATTTTTCGACTGATTATGAATACGGCAATCCAAGCAGCTCTCGAACATGCAGTGCAATCTCTTCAAGCTGAAGGTGTACTCCCATCCGACTTTAATAACAGTGGTAACTTAACGCGAACCAAAGACCGAAGCCACGGTGACTTCGCTTCAAACATTGCAATGATTGGTTCTAAAGCTGCGGGGATCAAGCCTCGTGATCTCGCGGAAAAAATCCTCGCACATCTTCCCGAAGTTGCCGATATCAGCAAAGCAGAAATTGCAGGCCCCGGCTTTATTAATTTCTTTTTAAATGCCGACCAACGCTTTGCTGTACTGGATCAGGTTCAAGCACAACAAGATCAATTCGGTCGCACCAGTGCAAATGCAGCCAAACGTGTTCAAGTCGAATTCGTTTCTGCTAACCCGACATCAAGCCTCCATGTCGGTCATGGTCGTGGTGCAGCCTATGGTATGACTGTTGCCAATCTACTTGAAGCAACGGGTGCAACGGTTGACCGTGAATACTACGTCAATGATGCAGGTCGTCAAATGGACATCCTCGCAACATCGACTTACTTACGTTACCTTGAGTTAACCGGTCAGGAACTGGGTTTCCCGAAAAATGCCTATCAAGGTGACTACGTTAAAGAAATTGCACAAAGCATTATCGACCAAGATGCTGATGCATACGTGCGCCCTGTGGCTGAAGTCTATCAAGATGTGCCAGAAGATGTGCAATATGCGGCTGAGCCAGATAGCGATGGCAATAAAGTGGTGCTTTCAGGTGACAAAGAAAAACACATTGATGGCTTAATCTATAATTCACAACGTTTGATTGGCGAAGGCTACCGTGTTTTCCATCAAGCGGCGTTAAAAGCCATTCTTGATGACATTAAAGATGACCTTGGCGAATTCGGGGTGACTTTCAACCAATGGTTCAGTGAAGCCAGCTTGACTGAAAAAATTGATGAAGCACTGCAAATGCTGGATCAACGTGGTTTCTTATATGAACAAGACGGTAACATCTGGTTCAAATCGACTGAATTTGGCGATGAAAAAGACCGTGTCGTGAAACGTCGTAATGGTCAAACCACCTACTTCGCTTCTGACATTGCCTACCACTTAAATAAATTACAACGTGGTTATACCGACATCATCGATATTTGGGGTTCTGACCACCATGGCTATATTGCTCGTGTCAAAGCAGCCATTGATGCGCTCGGTTATGACTCGAAAAAATTGACGGTACTTCTGGTGCAGTTTGTCAGCCTATGGCGTAGCGGCGTGATGGTACAAATGTCATCGCGTTCAGGTCAGTTCGTGACGTTACGTGACCTACGTAAAGAGGTCGGTAATGATGCCGCGCGTTTCTATTACGTGATGCGTAAATCTGAACAGCACATTGACTTTGACCTTGACCTTGCTGTGTCACAAAGTAAAGACAATGCGGTGTATTACATTCAATATGCCCATGCGCGTATTTGCCGTATGCTCGAAAAAGCAGCAGCGACTAATGTAAATTTTGATGCCGTGAATGCACGTCAATTTGCAGCAAAACTTGATCTTGATGCTGAAACGGAAATTTTAGCCAAACTTGCCGCTTATCCTGAAATTGTGATTCGCGCAGCAAATAGCTATGAACCGCATCAAGTCGGTAATTATCTGAAAGAATTGGCTGCATTATTCCACGGTTGGTATAATGAGCATAAAGTACTCAACGATGATGCTGAACTTACGCAAGCACGTTTATTGCTTTCAGTAAACGTACAACAAGTGCTACGTAATGGTTTAGAATTATTAGGTGTATCTGCTCCTGAGAGCATGTAATATTTTACATTGCTGCAAGACAAGGACAAAGTCCGAGTGAGCATACCAACTTTGCTATGCTCGCTAAATGACGACTATTGTCCGCATCCGTATGTGAAATAATACTGAGCATGGCTCCTCATGTGAGCCATGCTTAAAGCACAACCAATTGAATATTAGAATAATGAGGTTTACAAGTGTTTGGAAAAACGCAGCGCGGTGTATCAGAGCGACCAAATAAGCCCAAAAAGCCATTGATTCCGACATGGCTCGGGACGCTTGTGGTCATTTTAATCGTGTTGAGTTTTGCAGTCGCTTTAATGCTATGGAAACCGTGGGAACCTGTTAAACCCAAAAATCAAATTAATTCTGAACATTACCAAGAAGACACCAATAAAGACTATCGTTTCTACGATTTATTGCCTCAACAGCAAGTCACGCCTATTCCTGAACAAGCGGTGCCTGAAAGTAAAAACTCAAGTACCGTGGTCATTGTTGAAGCGCCAGAAGCAGAACCTGCAATCAATAACCCTGTCACCGAACCGAGTCTTGAAGCATCAGAAGCGCCAGTTGCACATCAGCCCAGTTATATCCTTCAAGTCCGGAGCTATTCGGACCCAGATAGTGCCGATGCTCGACGCGCTGAAATTATTTTAAATGGTCTCTCTGCCGATGTGGTTAAATCAGTGGAAAATGGTCAAACTTGGTATCGTGTTATGTCGGGTCCTTATGATTCACCTGAAGCTGCAATCATGGCCCAGCAAACATTACAACGCAGTGGTATTGATTCTATTGTAGTGAAACGATAAATCCTAGATATGAAAAAGCGCCTAATGGCGCTTTTTTTGACCTTGCCCGACTCCTCCTCATTTAAGAGAAGGACCTCCCCCTTTGAAAAAAGGGGGAATGAGGGGGATTTACATCACTTAATAAAAGTAAATTCTTTAAATCCCTCCAACCTCCCTTTAAAAAAGGGAGGCTAAAAGCATTTAAATCGTATAGCCTAAAGCTTCACCCATCACTACCGTTGAATTGGCTTTAAATGCGGCATCCCATGCCATTTTATCTTGTTCAAATAAAATGACTGCGGTAGAACCTAAATAGAAACGCCCCAATTCTGCACCTTTTTCAAGGAATAAGTCATGTTGATTGAGTTCCAAACGCCCAGTAGGTTTCACCTTGCCTGTCGCTACAGTTTCAATGCCAGCCACAATCATCGCACCGACTAAAACTACGGCCATACGACCCAATTCCGTATCAAACAAACATACCATGCGTTCATTGCGTGCAAATAAGCCCGGAATATTTTCCGCAGTGGTTTGATTGACCGAAAATAATTCACCCGGTACATACAGCGTTTCAGTTAACGTGCCTGCAACAGGCATATGCACACGGTGGTAATCTTTAGGTGATAAATACACTGTTGCAAACTGACCGTTTTTAAACGGTTCAGCCAATTGTGGATCGGCAATTAATTTTTCTACCGAAAAAGTTTGACCTTTGGCTTGGAAAATATCGCCTTCTTCAATGCTACCCAATTGTGAAATTGCACCATCTGCTGGAGACACGATACTTTTAGGATCAGCATCAATTGCACGTACACCGTCTTTTAGTGAGCGAGTAAAAAATTCATTAAATGATTTATATTTCAATGCATTGCTTTGTTCAGCAATCGACATATCAATGCCATATTGAGCTTTAAAAGCCTGAATTACCGTATTTTTGACAATTGGGTTTTCACTGGCTGCAAGTTTGCCCACCACACGTGATAATTGATGTTGTGGCACAACACGTTGTGCTTGAATAAAAATTTGTTTTTTTAAACGTGATGTGAAGCTCAAGATGGTAACTCTCCGGTAATAATCGGACTATCGAGGCGGTTGCCCCATTCACTCCACGCACCATCATAAGCTTGAATATGCCAACCGAGTAATCGACCCAAGATATAAGCTAAACCTGAACGGTGATGTGACTGACAATACACCACGACAGGTTCATTTAAATTGAATCCCAATTGTTCTAAGCGTTGTTGAGTGCGTTCTAAGGGATGCAATTTTAAATGATTTTCACGGTTAAGGGCAGTACTCCACTCAAAATGTCGGGCATTTGGAATGTGACCGCCGCGTCGCGCTGCAAGTCGTAGTCCCGTGTATTCATCTTCTGTGCGGCAATCCCAGATTTGAATTTTATTGTTTTGCACTTGATCCAGCAGTTCTGGATATTCAATCCGATATTGATCAATATCCGTTTGATTTATTTCAAACAATTTTTCGACAGGGATTAATTTTTCCACTTCTGACGAGGTTGGGTAACCCGCAGCCAGCCAAGCATGAATGCCACCATTGAGCAAACTGGTATTTTTAAAACCTAAGCAATGTAGATTCCAAATTAAGCGCCCTGCCCATGCACCACCTTCATCGTCATAGACCACGACATGATGCTCTGGAGAAATATTTAAATATTCAATCAGTGCTTGTAGCGCCTCCACATCTGGCAGTAAACCTGAAGCTTGCTCTTCTTGGCGCAGCAACTGCTTAGGTTTGACATGAATCGCATGCGGAATATGCAATTGATCATAAACAGAACTACGGCTTAAATCGACAATACGTAATTTATCATGACCCAAATGTGGCAACAGTTGTTCTGCTTCAATCAGCAGCGCAAAATTAAATGTAGATACAGTCATACTTTTCGAGTTTTATTTAGATCAACGCTTACGATCTTAGCACAAGTCATTTTCACTATTATTCTGATTTTTTGCATTCACTTAGCAAAAAATCAGATATAGCAAAGCGACCTTTATGCAGTTTCAGTAATTTGGAACACCTGACGTAAATACGCAAGGAAAGTATCATTATCAGTCATGGTTTTACCGGGACTATCAGAAATTTTTGCCACCGATTGACCATTACATTCGACCAATTTCAACACAATATTCAAGGGCGTTTGTCCCATATCATTGGTTAAATTGGTACCAATACCAAAACTCACTTGGAAGCGATCTTTAAAATATTGATGTAAATTCCATGCTTTTTCTAAGTTCAGCCCATCACTAAAGGTCAGCATCTTACTTTTGCTATCAACTTTCAGTTTTTTATAATGTGCATAGGCCTTATCGCCCCATTCATAGGGATCGCCACTGTCATGACGCAGGCCATCGAACAATTTGGCAAAGTACAAATCGAAGTCACGTAGGAAAGCATCCATACCGACCACATCAGTCAACGCAATGCCTAAATCGCCACGATATTCTTGCACCCATGTTTCCAATGCGGCTTTTTGAAAATCACGTAAACGCACATCCAAAGCTTGGAAGGCTTGCAGGAATTCATGTGCCATGGTGCCGATTGGGGTCAGACCTAACTCTTTAGCAATCAGGACATTACTGGTGCCACGAAAAATATAAGGTGCAGCTTGATGAAAGGCTTCAATCACATGTTTTTGCCAGTCATAACTATAACGACGACGGGTGCCAAAGTCAGACACTAAAAAGGGTGGATCATTCGGCTGCTGTTCTTGTTGATATTGATTGAGCAACACCATTTTGGCCTGTAAACGGCGTTCGCCTTCTGCCAGAACTTCATCATTACGGATACGGCGGAAATACAATTCATTGACAATAGCGAGGACAAAAATTTCAAACATCATCGCTTGAACCATCGGGCCTTCAACCCAGATATCCAAACGGCCTTCTGAATCAATACTGGCTTTAATAAAACGACGCTTCAGTTGGAATAATTCTAAATAATCAACAAAGTCGCTTTTGATAAAACGTAAACTCCGCAGATAAAGCAGCTCATCTTCTTTAAACTTCAGCTGACATAAATAATCCAACTGCTCATTCAAATCATCCAAAATATCCGTCAGTGGATAAACCGTATCTTCCAAATTACGGCAACGGAAATGATAGACACTATGTGTTTGAGGAAACTTATGTAATACCACCTGTAACATGGTAAATTTATACAAGTCGGTATCTAATAATGAATGAATAATTGCAGACATATAACTTTCAGTTTTTATCAACTACTTGCATTAAAGCATATTTTATTCAGTTGAAAACGAATGTTTTCGTAAATGCTAAAAGTGATTGGATTATTGATATCGCATTTATAAACGCTCAACCCGCATATTCGCTTATTTCAATTCGCACCACGCTATCTTAAAAAATAAGCCTCTCTTTTTTAACTAAAGCAACCTCAAACTGGTCTCAGTGAAAATAAACTGATTATTTCAGCGCAGATCAAGACTGACTTTGTTCAGCCTTTAAGCCTGTATTTGCTACAATTCACAGCAAATTTAAAATTACTGATTTGGTTAAATTATGCGTGCGTTATTGCAACGAGTTCTTGAAGCAAAAGTTGTCGTGGATGCTGAAACAACGGGAGAAATTCAACATGGCATTGTGGTCTTTCTGGGTTTAGCGAAAGAAGATAATCTCGAAAAAGGCAAAAAACTGATTGATAAGATTTTAAAATATCGTTTTTTTGATGATGAACAAGGCAAGATGGGCTGGAATGTCGCTCAAGCAGGTGGCGGATTATTATTGGTTTCTCAATTCACCTTAATGGCGCAAACACAGAAAGGCTTACGTCCTGACTTTGGACCAGCGATGCCGCCCAATGAAGCCAAAGCTTTATATGAACAATTGGTTGCTTATGCTCAAAGCCAATTTGAAGCGGTACAAACCGGTATTTTTGCCGCTGACATGAAAGTGCATTTGGTCAATGACGGACCTGTGACGTTCAATTTAGAAGTTGAATAAACCGTTGAAGCAACCAGAAACTAAAAAGCCCTGAAGTTTGATCATTCAGGGCTTTTTTAATTCATTTAAGCAGCTAAAACTGAATTACTTACCCGTTTTTTCACGAATAAATGAACGAACCAGTTTTACTTTTTCTTGCACGGGTTTTGGTAATTTAGGTGGAATCAACTTCGCGACTTTATTAAACCAAACCAAAAGACCAAAATCGCCTTCCATTTTAATGCTGCCATTTTGCATGCCTGTCATGAACGCGGTCGGGTCACCTTTCATTAAGGTTTTTACCCCTTGTTCACTGTCTGCAAACTGCAAAATAAAGTCGGCTGGTTCAGCAGCACCAGAGACGCTGTCAATTTGCCCATTGTTGACGATAATTTGACGTGCAACGCCCAAATCAGTCCCAATTTGAATACGGAATTGACGTTCATGAACCAGCTCAATAAATTTGGGGCTAGTACGCGCCAACTGTTTCATACGCAAAGCTAAACCCGCCACTAACAAATCAAGCGGATCCGTGCTGACATCGACCAGTGGTAATTTTACGACAGGAATCGAAGAAAGTTTCATGACATTTAAGCCTATTGTAATTGTTGGAAAATTGACGACTTATCCTAACATAAGTTGTGTTTTTTGAACTAAGGCTTTGTATAACAATAATCAACAAAAAAAGAGGTGTTTTGAACACCTCTTTTTTGAGAATTTTTAGCTCCGTTGCTTTAACGGCTTGAGCATTGTTGTTGCTCATCTTCGTAGACGGGGGTATGTTCAATACAACGACGTTTGGCTAAAGCACGTTCTGCACGGTGGTCTTCCCGCAACAACAACATCGTCACAATCACCATCGCTGACGTAATCGCAGTGAGATAGCTATAGGTCATGGGCAATTCAAACACCATTTCTGTACTGAAACGGACGATTTCAATCAATCCCCAAAACAACATACCTGCGAACATAAAGCTTAACAAACGACGGTAAGGTGAGAAGAAAACAGCTATTAACGCAGCCGCAATCAAGCTTAAGCCCACAATGGTTGCTAAATTTGCTGTGACCATAAAAACCTCCGTCTAAGATTTAATTTGGACATTTAAATTTTGCCTAAATCGAATCCCCGATGACCGTTAAATAAATGATGGAATATATCTATATCAATTTCTTATGCAGACATTATGCGGAGTTTTTACAAGAAAAAAAGTCTTGTATTTTTATAAAGCGACATACCTTGTCGCAATATTATTTTGTCATTACAGTTTTTTATTTTTAACTTTTTCTAAAAGTGAGATGGGCTCAGACTTGCCGTGTCATTACAAAAAAACCATGCCTTTTAAGCCTTAAAAAAATATTTTTTCAGAACCGATTAAATGCTGTTTTTATCAACAACTCCAATCAACCATTCATCGTATTTTTAGCGATTTTGACCACAAAAAAACGCGACATTGTGTCGCGTTTCGTCAATAAACTTCAATACTTAGGCACGATTAAGATCTTTATCATGCACACCAAGAAGATATAACACACCGTCTAGACCGACGCTTGAAATGGCTTGATTGGCATTTTGGCGAACCAAAGGTTTCGCACGGAATGCGACCCCTAAACCGGCAATCGATAACATCGGTAAATCATTTGCGCCATCACCAACAGCAATCGCTTGCTCTAATGAAATGCCCATCTTGTCGGCAAGTTCACGCAGCAATAAAGCTTTACGTGCTCCATCGACAATATGACCTTTAACTTCACCGGTCACCTTGCCATCTTGCACATCCAAAACATTGGCATGCACTTCATCAATACCTAATTTTGCTTGCAAATATTCCGCAAAATATTGGAAACCCCCTGAAAGAATCGCAGTTTTATAGCCCAATGCTTTCAAGGTTGAAATTAGACGTTCCGCCCCTTCTGTGACCGTTAAGCGTTCTGCAATTTTAGGTAAGACAGATGCATCCATCCCTTTTAACAAGGCCACACGAGCGCGGAAGCTTTGTTGGAAATCCAGTTCACCCTGCATGGCACGTTCAGTAATTTCAGCGACTTGCTCACCTACACCGGCCTCAATCGCAAGTTCATCAATCACTTCTTGTTCAATTAAAGTCGAGTCCATGTCAAAGCAGACCAAACGGCTGTTACGACGGAACGCATTGTCTTCTTGAACCGCGACATCGACATTGAGTTCAGAGGATAAACGTAAGCAGGCCGCACGCATGGCAATGGCATCTAACATTTGCCCTTTTAAACCAAATTGTACGCAAGAACGTTTAGGTTCATCGGCTTGACTATGAAGATCTGGACGACCCGATAAGCGCGTCACGGTTTCAATATTAAAACCCTGATTCGAGACAATCTTGGTCACGGCTTGTAATTGTGAAGCAGTCAATTCTGGTGCCAGTGCCGTAACGATATAACGGGTCTGACCACCCTCACTGACCCATTGATCATATTCTGTTGTAGAGATTGGTTTAAAGCGCACTGTTAAGCCAATATCATGTGCTAGAATCAAGATCTCCTTCATGGCTAATGCTGTAGCAGTTTGGTCATCTGACGAAACAACAATACCTAAAGTCAGTTGGTTATGGATGACGGCTTGTCCAACATCCAGAATTTGTAAAGAATGTACGGACAACACCTGCATTAATCGTGTAAATTGATTAGGCTGGTCTGGTCCCAAAAATGATATAAGAATGATTTCTCGCATGAATTGACTCGGATCTGAGCTACAACTATTGTAAGAATCATAATCCAATTTGAATATAAATGCCTTGGAAGTTTACGTTGAATGCGCCTAGACAAGGGCTATTTGCTAGCCTACTAATTGTAAGTTTTGCTTTACACACGTTTTTACTGGTACTTGCGACGACACACCAACTCAATGCAAATCGTGCCAGTCAGGGACAACTGATGACCACACAATTGGTCACAGACAGCTTATCCGAGCTTGAACCTGCCAATACCGTGTCCTTAGCATTATTAGCCGACCGTTATGCAACCAACCCAAGTGTTGCTTCTATTCGTATTTTAGATGCGAATAATCAGGTACTTGCAACGGGTGGTTTAACCAAAACACGTCAAGGTGAAGTCTTTGTTCGTGAAGCGCTGCAAAATGAAAAGAAAGTCGGCAGTATTGAAATTACTTTAATTCAATCCAGTATTGGTGAAATTTTACGTACCCAATGGCTGGCCATTTTATTGTCATTTATCATTCATGGCTTAATTTGGTTGGCTTACCGTGCAATTGCCCGCCCAAGTCGTACCGAATATTTGGCACGGATTAATAATGAATCACGCCTGAAACATGAAATTCAAACCTTAACTCAAGCTTTACAACAAGAACAACATAACGCTGCTGTCGCCATTGCCCAAGCACAACACCATGCGCAAGCAAAAGCTAAAATTAAAGAGCCAAAGCCGGTCGTACTGAATGACAACTGTATTGCCTTAAATATTCAGTTCTATGATCCCAAACAATTGATGGATTCAGTCAATAAAACCGTCTCTGTGCCTTATTTTAATTTGTGTCAAATTTTCCTGAATAAAACAGCAGAATTGTGTGTCCAACACTACAAACTCAATAGTTCAGATATTTCTACAGTACATAAATTTGATGAACATGGTGCAACCATTAGCATGTCGGTAGAAACACCGAATGCGGTGCAATGCTTGGTCATGATCAGTACCGTATTTCAATTGTTGTCGGATGTCTTATACAAACGCTACCGTGAAGAAAAGCGCTTTGTTTTACAAACCCGTAGTGCCATTTCCAGTCATGTCGATGCCATGCAACTGACGCCAGTACAAGCGGCGGAACGTCTGGTACAACAATTGGCGGCAAAAGAAAGTGCGATTCATTTACCCAATGAATTACTCAAAGACATTTCCGATCGTTACCAATTGGTCAGCATCCCTAATCCAACCAATGTGCTGACTCGTCATGCCTTTATGATGAATGGTATGGACAGCGAAGTGGCTGAATTGGCACAAACTTTTAGAACTGAAATTTTAAAAGCCAAACAGTCGAAAGCGTCTTAAAATTGCTTCAATAAAAAACCGAGCCTCTGTGCTAATACCAGTCAGTTAAGAAATTGACTGGTTTTTTTATTTTAAATTCAAGATTTTATCCGATACGCGGAAACGTCATCCGCAACTGTTCGAGGCAAAACCATTTTAAAAATGGTAAGGTTTCTGCGATTAATTGATCAATAAAAGGTATTTGGCGAGTTTTGCGGATGACAAATGCCTTTGATTACTTTGGGCTTATCCAAAGTAATAGATGAGCTCCAAGTGTTTGATTTAAAAATATAAGACTCCGTCGTGCATAACAAAAAAGCTAAGGGCTTTATTTCTAAAACCTTTAACTGACTGGCATTAAGCCTCTGTGCTTGGTTTTTTTCGCTTCAAACAACAGGCTATTCGATGGGGTCTGTTTTTATTTGATTGGCTTTACTGGCCCAATACGTCGCTAGTGCTGGCCCCGAAATGTTATGCCATAAACTAAAAATGGCACTCGGTACAGCCGTAATTGGTGATGCCGCAAAATGCACCGCTGCCAAAGCCACGCCTAAACCCGAATTTTGCATACCGACTTCAATGGCAATGGCTTTGCTATCAGCATAGGGCAATTTAAATAGCCGACTTGCCCCAAAGCCCAGTAAATAGCCCAAACCATTGTGCAACGCCACCACGGCTAAAATCAGTAGACCTGATTCTAAAATTTGCGTCTTACTGCCTGCAATAATCGCTGCGACAATGGCAACAATTGCAAGCACCGAAATCAACGGCATGACTTGAATATAAGTCTCTACTTTTTGTTTTAGCACCGAACGAACAATCAGTCCCAAAATGATGGGAAATAACACCACTTGTAAAATTGAACCCAACATCGACATTGCATTAATTTCAATCCATTGACTGGCTAAAAGATAGAAAATTGCTGGGGTTAATACAGGGGCTAAAATGGTCGAAACGGAAGTACACGCCACCGATAAAGCAGTATTGCCTTTAGCCATATAGGTAATCACATTCGATGCAGTTCCCCCTGGGCAACAGCCGACAAGAATCACACCAATCGCAATTGCAGGTGGCAATTGAAACAACTGACACAGCAGATAAGCCAGTCCGGGCATCACCATAAACTGTGCCACCACGCCAATCACTACCGCTTTAGGACTGTGTAACACCCCTTTAAAATCATCTACGGTCATGGTCATGCCCATACCGAACATAATAATGCCCAGCATCCAGATGATATAGGCTTTAAGCCAGACAAAAGCTTCCGGTACAATTAAGGCAATACCCGCAAATAGCACCACCCACAATGCAAAAGTTTTTTGAATAAATTGCGTAAAGCGCAAAAAAGTAGACATAACGGTGACATCCCATATTTATTCTAGTATTGAATCGTGAGATCACTTTTTACAAGACTCAGCAAGCTAAAGTATTTCTGTTCTCGACCCGATTGTGCACTTTTCATGCCTGCTGCTGAATAATATCTTTCACCAAAATCCGTTTCACTCCTTTCGCCAGCATCTCTTGCCATGCATGCTGCAATGAACCATTTAAGTCGATTCCTTTGGTGGCATCGGAAATGACATAGGCTTTAAAACCAAACTTACACGCATCGATTGCCGTCCATGCCACACAAAAATCGGTGGCAATACCGACAATAAACACCGTATCAATGCCGCGTTCTTTTAAATAACCAGCCAAACCTGTGGTGGTTTTTTGATCAGACTCGATAAAAGCAGAATAACTGTCGATATGCGTGTGACACCCTTTGCGGATGATCAATTGAGCACTGGGCAAATTCAGCTTGGGGTGGAGCTCTGCATCTGGCGTGCCTTGAACACAATGCACAGGCCACAATACTTGCGTACCATAATCCAGTTCAATCGTTTCAAATGGCTGTTTAGCATCATGATTTACGGCAAATGACACATGATTTTCAGGATGCCAATCTTGAGTAATCACAATAGTTTCAAAATACTGCGCCAATTGGTTAATGTTCGGAATAATCTGATCTGCATGTGCCACGGCTAAATTTCCACCTGGGGTAAAACCATTTTGCACATCCACAACAATCAGCGCGGTATTATTTTGCATCATTTTTAATCCATTCTGGGTCAGTTGTCATTTTTGTTACTCAGCATATAACAAAATAAATTTCAGTATTCAGGCTTAATGATAAAAATAATATGACGTGTGCTACAAAGAATAGGAATACTTGGGCAAATCAACTGGCTAATACAGAATAAAAAATAGCCCGCAAGATACGAGCTATTTCATCAAACAAGATGCATCAAATAACAACTTAAGCTGGTGTTTGTAAACGACGAACCAAAATCAACATAAAGATTGCTGAAATAACGATACAAGGGATAGCGGCTGAAATCACCCCTGCTGCACCAAAGCCCGCTGCAAGGAGCTGACCTGCAATTGTAGGTCCCAACATTGCGCCTACACGACCTACAGCTGAAGCCATGCCCACACCTGTTGCACGTACTTCAGTTGGGTAAACAATACTCCCGAATGCATACAATACACCTTGGCAACCAATTACAAAGGCACCCACCAATGCTGAAGCCAAATACATTTGCGTCAATGAACTGGCTGCGTTTAAACAAAATAGACCCGCTAAAATGCCACCGTACATTAAAATAATCACATAGGTTTTTTTCCAACGGTCGGTTAACATGCCTAATACCACCGTACCCACTGTTGCACTTAGCATAAAGAAGAATTGTGCCGTACTGCCTTCTTTACGAGTAAAGCCCAGTTCCATAAACAATGAAGGCAACCAACTTAACATGATGTAAACCACCATCAAGGTAAAGAAGTAGCTCACTGAAATTAAACAGGTACGTGCCACGTTATGACTATTAAATAAATCTTTAAAAGAACCTTGCGTTGCTGCTGTAGTTTCCACTGTATTTTTTGCTTTTAAAAATTCACGTGACTCGGGTAAAAACTTCATCATGATTGGAATTACAAAAATAGGCAGCAAACCACCTAAATAAAAAATGTTTTTCCAATTTGAACCAAAATCTAAACTTGCGATGTACGACAAAATTGCAGCGCCTACAGGCATACCACAATACATGAGACCAACAGCACGTCCTCGGTTTTCAGCTTTAACCGCTTCAGAAGCAAGCGTAATTAAATTCGGCATTGCCGCACCTAAACCTGCACCCGCTAAGAAACGAACCAATAAAAGACTGTTAAAACTATTGACCCAGACCGTACATAAAGTAAATAAGGCAAACACTGCAACCGACCCAATCAATACCTTTTTACGACCAATACGATCTGAATATCGCCCACCAATCAGCGCCCCAGGCAATAAACCTAAAATCCCTGCGCTAAAAAACACACCCAATTGCGAACTGTCTAAACCAAAAGCTTCACGAATACCCGCCGCTGCAATGCCTGCTGCCTGAATATCCAAACCTTCAATAACCGCAATTAAAAAGCAGATTGCCACCGTAATTGCAGCATGCCTGTTATCTGATCTTTCCATTGGCAATTTCCCTATTCAATCAGTGTCCAAAATAGAACGCCATCATCCATGACTCAGGAAATTCAAATAACTACCAATAAGTGGAAGGATTTACAGTGTATTAACAAAAATAATAGATATTTAACGTTTTTCGTGAGCACGCCAAATAGTCGCAAAAACACTTAATCCGATTATCCTCACCGTAAAAAACTGAAGTCTTTCTCTATAATTACAACTTTATAGGTCTATTTATAATGAAATAAAAAAATGGCAGTCATCGTTTTAACTGATTATTCTGCAACTTTTTAATACGGATTTGCATAGATTAAATTCTTGTTTTATATAGCTTAAAAGTCTATGCTAAGCTCTATTAAATCTTAAATCCTGATGTTTTTACACGGAATTGCTGATGCTGTTGGCTTTAAAGTGCAAATAGGACATTTTTACTCGTATTTTTTATGCAAAAATAGCCTGACACTTGCCATGATATTAATTAAAATTTTAGGGCTAAAGATTTTTTTAACATAACTCTGCTATATTTATTTTAACGACTTTGCATAAAGTTTTTATATGCTTTGACTAAAGCATATTGTTCTTCATCGTTTGTTCGTTCATAATTTGCATAAGCATTATTCAATTCACTTCAATCGTATTGAAATTGCTATAAATCAAAATACGCACCCATCCAAATTTATGTTTTTCTACCTCTGCCGGATGGACAAATAGGATATTTTTTTAAAATGACTCAGCAAGCACAGATCATCCAAGGTTCAATTGTCGCAATCGTCACTCCGATGTTTGAAGATGGCAGCGTAGATTGGAAGGGTCTAGAAAAGCTCGTTGAGTGGCATATTGCACAAGGGACGAACAGTATTGTTGCGGTGGGTACAACAGGCGAAGCATCTACTTTAAGTCTGGCTGAACATACCCAAGTGATTAAAGAGATCGTTCGTGTAGCCAACAAACGTATTCCTATCATTGCAGGTACGGGTGCGAACTCGACTCATGAAGCAATCGAACTCACCAAAGAAGCGAAAGAGCTGGGTGCCGATGCCGCATTGTTAGTGACTCCGTACTATAATAAACCCACTCAAGAAGGTTTATATCAGCATTACAAAGCGATTGCTGAAGCAGTTGATCTACCTCAAATTCTTTATAATGTCCCTGGCCGTACTGGCGTAGACATGCTCAATGAAACCGTGATTCGTCTGGCTGACATCCCACAAATTGTTGGAATTAAAGATGCCACAGGTGATGTACCACGTGGTCAAGCGCTCATTGAAGGATTACGCGGTAAAGAAATGACCGTTTACTCTGGTGATGATGCAACGGCTTATCAGCTGATCGCGCTAGGCGCGCTAGGCAACATCTCTGTAACAGCAAATGTCGCACCGAAAGAAATGAGCCAAATTTGTGCTGCGGCCATTTCAGGTGATGCAGAACGTGCTGAAGCGTTGAACAACGAGATTGCAAATTTACACAATATTCTATTTTGCGAATCCAACCCAATTCCTGTGAAATGGGCACTCCATGAAATGGGCTTAATTGGTACGGGTATTCGTTTACCATTAACTCCTCTTGCAGAACAATATCGCACACCGTTGCGTGAAGCACTCAACGCTTCGGGTGTCATTCAATAAAGAGCACAACACTATGCAATTACGTTTTGGTTTAACCCTTGCACTTTCAGCATTTGGTTTAATGGGTTGTAGTTCTATGGGAATCAACAATGGTTCTCTGGATTATAAAAATACTGCATCCCTTGAACCCCTGAAATATCCTGAAGGCTCAATGGTTCGACCTGCAACGCCATTGTACCCAGCTCCAAAGGTTGACCCTCTTGCCCTTGAACACGCACCTAAATTGGAAAATAAACAGGGCAACCGTTTTGCGATTCCGCGTCCAAATCAAGTGCAAGAAAACAGCTTAATCAATAGCCAAGATGACAGCACCAATGTCAGTCGTCCACAACTTGTTCGTGATGGAAATCAAAATCCGTTACTCAAAATTGATGGAAATTCTGCTACAATTTGGCAGTACACACTTGCCACCCTCAGCAGCCTTAACCATAACATTGTTGGTCAGAGCAAAAATCGTTACGAAGTAACCATTAAGGTCGACCAGAAAGTGTATGTATTAAGACTGACATCTGTCGGTTCAAGTAACAACCTAGCCGTGTTCAATGCCGATAATAGCTTTGCAGACCAAGAAATCGCTGCGGAACTATTAACCCAGATTTACCAAAATTGGCCAGCCTAGTCGTACTAGGCATTTTTTTTTGAAAAAGGTTCCCCCATGTTGAAACAAACCTTGCTCTATACTGGTAAAGCGAAATCTGTTTATGAAACAGACAGTGAAGATCACCTGATTTTAGTCTTTCGTGATGATGCCTCTGCGTTTAATGGCGAAAAAATCGAACAACTAGATCGCAAAGGCAAGGTTAATAACCGTTTCAACGCCTTTATCATGGAAAAATTGGCTGCTGCTGGCATTGAAACTCACTTTGAGAAACTTCTTTCTCCGACTGAAGTGCTCGTGAAAAAATTGCAAATGGTTCCGGTTGAATGTGTCATTCGTAACTACGCAGCAGGTAGCTTGTGCCGTCGTTTAGGTGTTGAAGAAGGTAAAGAGTTAACACCTCCTACTTTCGAATTGTTCTTCAAAGACGATGCACTTGGCGATCCAATGGTCAACGAATCTCAAGCTATTGCTTTAGGTTGGGCGACTGCTGAACAACTTGCACAAATGCAAGTACTGACTTACAAAGTAAACGAAGTACTGAAAGATTTGTTCGACAAAGGCAATATGCTTCTTGTTGACTTCAAACTTGAATTTGGCGTGTTCCACGACCGTATTGTTCTTGGTGATGAATTCTCTCCAGACGGTTGCCGTCTATGGGACAAAGACACTAAAAAGAAACTCGACAAAGACCGTTTCCGTCAAGGTTTAGGCGGTGTTGTTGAAGCTTATGAAGAAGTGGCTACACGTTTAGGTATCGATCTTTCTGATATCTAATTCGCATGCTGATACAAAAAACCGAGCCTGCTGGCTCGGTTTTTTTATAACGCTAACTACCTATAATGATCGGATAAATGAATTTATTTAATAAAAATGATCGTTTTTACAAAATTCATTTATCGCGCTAAAATAATCACATAACAAACAAGATCAGCTTTAAGGCTGTGAAACCCAATTTAATTGTGCTCAACCATTATTCCTAAAGGATGTCTTCTCCCAATCTCAGACATCCTTTTTAGCCCGACTCATTGCAGAGTTGGGCTTTTTTTTATCTATTGTTGTTGCTGTTCTTGCTGCCAACGGCGTTGTTGTAAGCGCTCACCTTCTACTTCGCGTTTATTACGTGCTGACTCATATAGTTTCGTGCCTTTTAATTCAGGCGGTAAGTATTCTTGCAGAATAAAATGCTCAGGATAATTATGTGGATATAAATAATCTACCCCATAGCCCTGCTCTTTCATCAACTTGGTCGGCGCATTTCTTAAATGCAAGGGTACAGGTAAATTAGCGGTCTTTTCAGCCAAATCCAAAGCTTTATTAATCGCTAAATAGGTGCTGTTACTCTTGGCACTGGTGGCCAAATACACGGCACATTGTCCCAAAATAATCCGGCATTCTGGCATGCCTACCGCTTGAACCGAACGAAAGCATTCACCCGCCAGCAACAAGGCATTTGGATTGGAATTGCCAATATCTTCCGAGGCTGCAATTAACATCCGGCGGGCAATAAAAACGGGATCTTCACCGCCTTTTAGCATACGCGCCATCCAGTATAAGGTCGCATCTGGATCACTACCGCGAATAGACTTAATAAATGCAGACACCAAATCATAATGCTGCTCACCCGATTTGTCATAACGGGCAATATTTTGCTGTGCGACTTTCACCACCACGGCATTGGTAATACTATTTTCCAATTCTGGTTCAAAAGTACTGGCGATCAGATCCAAGAGATTGAGTGCCTTACGTGCATCTCCAGCAGCAAATTGAATCAATGCCTCATATTCTTCAATTTGAATATAGCGCTGTTTTAAAAAATCATCATTTTGCAATGCTTGATTCAACAAGGTCTGAATAGCATCGTCCGTTAATGCATTTAAGCTATAGACCTGACAACGTGACAACAATGCATTATTCACTTCAAAAGAAGGATTTTCAGTGGTCGCGCCAATTAAAGTAATTTTGCCTTTTTCCACAGCATTCAGTAATGCATCTTGTTGTGACTTATTAAAGCGATGAATTTCATCAATAAAAACCACAGGTGTCAGTAAATCACCACTTTCAGCAATGACTTCACGAAGTTCTTTCACCCCAGTATTGAGTGCCGATAGACTGACGAAAGGCCGATCTACAGCCTGTGCCAAAAGCAAAGCAATGGTGGTTTTTCCAACGCCTGGCGGGCCCCAAAAAATAATAGAAGGCAAATGCCCCTGATCAATCATTTGGCGTAACGGTGCTTGGGCACCTAACAAATGGTCTTGCCCCATAATCTCGGATAAATCGCGTGGGCGGAGCCGTTCAGGAAGAGGAATGTTACTGTCTGACATCTTGTTATTTCTTTACTGTGCTTCAAACCAGTCTACTATGTAATTTTGCGATCGCGTATTTCAATTTAAGGGTTTTACAAAAAAATCATATCGCTTTTTTTTAAGTTTATGCCATATTACTGTAAATGATCTGAATCCGCATTGAAATCAAATAAAGTCTATTCACTGTGATTATAGATTAAAAAATCCACGCTTAATAATTCTACTTTTTATCAAAAAAGTGTATAATTATTATGTGAATAGCATCACATTTCCCTCATTACTATGGTCGTTTTAAAATGGGTAAGCTGTATGAAATATATTTTCAAAAGCAAGCTAGTACCTCTTAGGCAGGAGTTTAATATTCAGCTTGACCATATCAATGAAGCAAGTAAGGTTCAATTACATACAGAAAATTTAATGTCCCAAGCCTTATTAGATGAATTACCCCAACTTATCTGGGTAAAAAGCAAACAAAATCAGTATTATTATAATCAAGCAATGTGCCAATATATTGGTAAAAATCTCAATCAACATGATATAAATTTTTGGCAAAAATTTGTTCATCCAGAAGATTTTGAACACTTTATTGTTTTATGGCAACGATCATTACTGACACAACAAGATTTTGAAAAAGAGTGTCGAATTAAGCATGCGCAAAAAGAATATCGATTTTGTTTGATTTCTGTACAACATCAGCATAAAAATTTAAACAATTTTACTTGGATGGTCACCGTTACCGATATACATGAGCATTATTTAAAACAGCTTCAACTGACTCAACAAATCACCGCACAAAGCCAAATGTTAGATGCAAGTCTAGATGGCATTAACATGTTAACAGCGGATGGTCTGGTCAGTTATATGAATCGCTCAGCTTGTCTTGCGCTCGATGTATCCGTAAATGAAAAAAAATGGGGTATGCCTTGGTTAAACTTATTGCCTGAATCTATGCGAAATTCAGGACAACATGCGTTAAATCATGCCCAAAAAGGAGAACATGCACATTTTGATGGTGTAAAGGTGATTTCAGGTCAACCACCGCAGTATTGGGATCATACTTTAACCCCGATACTGGATGAAAATGGCCTAACCCAAAGCATCCTCTGTGTTTCTCGTGATATCAGCCCACAAAAAATTGCTGAAAAGAAGCTCAAACAAGTCATCGAATTAGATGAATTAACAGGTTTATATAACCGTCGGGCATTTAATAAAATCTTTAAAAAAACCATTCAAAATGCACGTCAACAGCAACAATCGGTTGGCTTTCTACTGATTGATTTAGATTATTTCAAACATATCAATGACACTCTCGGTCATATTGCGGGAGATTATTTACTACAAATTTTAGGTCAACGTTTAAGTGGTTGTTTTAAAAGTGGAGTCATCGTTTCCCGATTAGGCGGTGATGAATTCGCGATTATTGTACCCAACCTAAGCGATGAATCTGAATTACTACAGATTGCCAAAACAGCTCGCTTGCAACTCGATATCCCGATTTGTTATGCGGGACAATATATCAACGGTGGCATGAGTACTGGCTGTGCAATTTATCCTCGGGATGCGCAAAATAGCTCAACCTTATTACAATGTGCAGATGTCGCCTTGAATGATCTTAAAATCAGTGGCCGTGGTGGCATTCGTATGTTTAAGAGCACCATGTTTAAAGCCATCGAGCTTGCCACCAAACAATTGGCCCTTGCTCGGGCAATCATTCAAAATGATAAAATCGTGCCGTTCTATCAGCCTAAAGTCCGTCTGACTGATGCTAAAATCATTGGGTTTGAGGCCTTGCTGCGATGGTACGATAAAGAAGGTCGAATACAACTGCCCTCGCATATTTTTTCATCTTTTCAAGATTATGAACTTGCGACGCGTATCAGCGAAATTATGCAATTAAAAGTCTTTCAAGATATGACGCAGTGGTTAGACTCAGGCATGCAGCTTTTACCTATTTCAATTAATGCTGCACCGGTCGAATTCTTAAGAGATAATTATGCGGAAACGCTCTTAAATCGACTGGCACAGTTTAATATTCCATATGACATGGTGGAAATCGAAATTACCGAGCAAAGCCTTTCAGAACGTGGCTCGGACTATGTCATTCGCGCCCTTAACCTATTAAAAAAAGCAGGAATTCACATTTCATTAGATGATTTTGGTACCGGACATTCATCTTTAACCCGCTTAAGAAACTATCCCGTCGACTGTCTTAAAATTGATCGCAACTTTATCGAAAATATGCATGATGATCCTTCCGCAATGGCAATTGTCAAAGCGATTAGCCAAATTGGTGCCAGCATTTCGTTAAATATATTGGTTGAAGGCATTGAGCATCTAGAACAATTAGATGCACTTAAAGCATGTGATTGTCATATTGGACAAGGCTTTTATTTTCATCGTCCGATGGCATTTGATCATATCACAGCATTATTACAGCCTATGGATGCAACCAATACTTGATCTTAAATCGCTACTCACCGATGTACCAATATATGGTAAAGGTAAATCTATAAGCGCATTGTTGTATGACAAAACTTGATTCCATTCAGACCATATGACCGATAAACCCTTGGTGCCACCATGTATTTAATCAGTGCTTGTCTTGCAGGTCAGCCTGTACGTTATGATGGAAAATCATATTTGTATGATCAAATTCAACAACTCATTCAACTTAAACAAGTCATCACGGCCTGCCCTGAAGTTTTAGCAGGGCTGCCCATTCCACGTAAACCCGCAGAAATTTTTGGGGGTACTGGAGATGATGTCTTAGCAGGTCGTGCGCAAGTCATCGACCTAGATGGCATTGATGTCACGCACGCTTTTATTGAGGGTGCCTATAAAACCTTAACTTTGGCACAGCAGCATCATGTATCTACGGTGGTGCTAAAAGAAAATAGCCCCTCCTGTGGGAGTCGCTTTATTTATGATGGCACTTTTTCCAATCAAAAAGTCAGTGCGATGGGCGTAACAACGGCCCTATTAAGACAACATGGTTTTAACGTGATCTCGGAAGCCGCTTTTTTTGAATTATTAAATCCATCCGACTAGCGTACCCAACGGACAATATAATCTTCAATCTCATCTTCATCGACTTCAACTTCGGAAATACAACGACCTGCTGCCGATTTTCTGGCTTGAATCACACTGCTGCGTGTACCGGTATTTAAATAATGCCAAGAAGGTAATTTTTTCTGTTCTTTTAAACGACGATAAGCACAACTTGCTGGCAGCCAGTGAATGGTCGCTAATTTTTCTGGGGTTAATTGAATACAATCTGGGACAAAATCAAGGCGCTGCGCATAATTACTACACTGTGCCGTTTTGCAATCTAACAGTTTACAGGCCACTTTGGTATAGGCCACTTCTTGCAGTTCTTCATCTTCCAATTTGATTAAACAACATAAACCACAGCCATCACATAATGCCTCCCATTCCGCGTGATTAAGCTCAGCTAAAGGGTATTTTTTCCAGAATTGCGGACGTAATTGCTCGATCATAAAAGTGAAAGAATAGAGAAGAATCCTTATTATAACGTGTTCAAGTTCACGATGTGAGGAATGTTATTTTTACTTTTAATCATATACTTACTATTTAATTGAACACTTTACAAACAGAAGCATAACAATGCTAGAAATTTCTAAGCTCTATACTGAATCTACTTTGAAAATAACAACGTATGGAGAAAGCTTATGTTTCGTTGGGCAATTATTTTTGCAGTGATTGCACTGATCGCCAGTTTACTCGGCTTCGGTGGTGTCGCAGGCTTATCAAAGGACTTTGCGATTATTCTACTGGTGATTGCGGTAATTTTAGCGATTATCGGTTTCCTATCTCGAGGCAAAGTATAACGTCCCCCTACATGGAAAATAGAAACTGAGGAAGTAAACATCGTTAAAAGAGCCTATTTGTGGCTCTTTTTTCATCGGTAAATTTTATTGGTCACATCTACAAAACTTGAAGTTAATTGCTGAAACATCCCTTTTCTGTCAATTAACTTCAAATCAAGATTCATTTTTCTAAGCGAAAGGATATATTTTTAACCAGTACTTAGTGTTTTAAATGACGTGGTCTAAAACCTGTCGCCAGCAAACCAATGCCATAAGCCAATACACCAACTACACACAGCCCAATCACTTCAAAGATACGAATCCACTGTGATAGCTCGCCATTATACCAAGTCAAGGCATACCAAAGCACCGCAATCATGCTGATATTGGCGATAGCAAACTGAAGAAACAGTTTTTTCCAGTGTGCGCCAAAACGGAAAATATCCCGTTTATGCAGATAGAAATACAGCATGCCTGCATTGACCAAGGCAGAACCTGAAGATGCCAATGCCAATGCCATGTGCTCTGCTTCCCAATGAATCAACTTAAAGAAACCAATAAAAATGACGTTTAAAATCGCATTCGCGGCAACAGCCATTAAGCCCACACGTACAGGTGTTTTGGTGTCTTGTTGTGCATAAAAACCGGGCGCAAAGACTTTAATCAACATAAAGGAAATGACCCCAGCACTCATACATTGCAATGCCAGTGCCGTCATTTGCGTATCTTCTAGGGTAAACTGACCGCGTTGGAACAATGCTTGAATAATCGGGGTCGACAACATAAATAAAGCAATACTGGCCGGAATACCCACCAACATCACCACTTTTGCAGCCCAATCAATCATGCCACGGAACTTGACCTGATCTTGCTCGGCATGACGTGCCGACAAAGACGGTAAAATCACTGTTCCAATGGCAACGCCAATTAAACCTAAAGGCAATTCGGTCATACGCTCTGCACTGTATAACCATGAAACTGAACCATCTTGCATAAATGATGCCCAGATGGTGTTCAACAGCAAATTAATTTGCGTTACCGACACACCAAATAATGCCGGAAGCATCAGTTTCATGATGCGATCGACACCTTCGTGTTTAAAATCAACTTTAGGTGGAATCAGCAACTTTTTATGCCATAACTCTGGAATTTGAATCGCCAGTTGCAGCACACCTGCAACCACGACCGCCCAACCCAAGGCCATAATCGGTTCAGCCATATACGGCGTTAACCACCATGCGCCTGCAATCATGGTGATATTTAATAAAACGGGTGCAAAAGCAGGCGTTGAAAATGAACCATAACTATTGAGGATGCTGCTGGCAAAAGCAGTCAGCGACATAAACAGTAAATAAGGAATCGTCAGACGGAACATGTCCGTTGCTAAAGCAAATTTTTCAGGGTCGTCATGGAAACCCGGTGCATAGATATACAAGATTGCAGGTGCCGCAATCATTGCAATAAACGTCAAAGCGGTCATAAAGGTCGCTAAGCAACCAAACACTCGACTAATCAGAATTTGCACTTCGGCATGCGTTTTCGTGCTTTTATATTCGGTTAAGACTGGAATAAAAGCTTGTGAAAATGCCCCTTCGGCAAAGAGCCGCCGAAAGAAATTCGGAATACGAAACGCCACCACAAAGGTATCGAAATCTTTACCTGCACCAAATACATTAAGCAAAACGATGTCTCGGACTAAACCCAAGACCCGAGACAACATCGTCATTGCACTAACAATAAAGGTCGATCGCCAAAGTGCCATCGTTTCCACCTAGTCTTAAAATAAGTCGCTATTGTAAAGAAACTCCACAGGAATTTCGTTGTTAAATCATAAACTCGAGTTGTTATTGCTCTGCTTTACATTGTTGTATTAACGCTCTGGTTTTTGCCCAATCAAAAAATGGCCCGGGATCGGTTTTACGTCCCGGTGCAATATCGGAATGTCCCGCCAAATGCTGTAAGATTTTAGGGTATGCTGCCTGCAATACACGAATCACTTCAGCTAAAACCGTATACTGAACCGCTTCAAAAGGCGTGTCATCACTACCTTCTAGCTCAATGCCTATCGAGTAATCATTACATTCTTTTTTCGCTAAATAGGTGGAACGCCCCGCATGCCAAGCACGGTCGTTAAAATTGACGAATTGTAGAACTTCACCGGTTCGCAAAATTAACAAATGGGTAGAAACCTGCATTCCTTCAATGGTTTGAAAATAAGGATGTACAGACCAATCGAGCTGATTTTGAAAAAATTGTTCAATATAGCCACCACCAAACTGCGAGGGTGGCAAACTAATATTATGCACCACAAGCAACTGAATTTCGGTCTGTTCAGGACGTTGATTATAATTCGGGGATGCGATTTGCCTTGCACCGATTAACTGACCATCGATGACCTGAAAAGACGCTGCCTGTTGCATATTCCTATCCTGAGTCTTATTGGTTTAAGTCGCTGATTTTAGCGCAATCCTTAAACTTTAAGCTTAAAATCTCAAATTACAAAGATAAAATCCATTGAAAAAACATTTCTTTTAAATGAACAATGCTAATATAACGCGCAATTTTCATGGGTTAAAAAAGATACGGAAATACTTATGAGCATCTCTCCATCGTTGCTTGAACAATCGATTCAAATCAATATTCAACATGCATTACAAGAAGATATTGGTGAAGGTGATCTCACCGCTTTATTAACTCCTGAAGATGAGCAAGCCACAGCGACCATTATTAGCCGTGAAGAAATGGTATTGGCTGGGCAACCTTGGGTGAATGCGTTAATTCAAGCCTATGATGCCAATGTACAAGTCACATGGCTTAAAAATGATGGCGACCGTGTTCAAGCCAATGAAGCTTTTTTAAAATTAGCTGGTTCGGCACGCAGCTTACTGACGGTTGAACGTCCTGCACTGAACTTTGTGCAAACTCTATCAGCAGTTGCGACAAAAACAGCTGAATATGTCAAACAACTCGATGGTTTAAACACTAAATTATTAGATACCCGCAAAACCTTGCCGGGCTTACGTATTGCACAGAAATATGCCGTGGCGATTGGTGGTGGACAAAACCATCGTTTAGGTTTATTTGATGCATTTTTAATTAAAGAAAACCATATTATGGCGGCAGGTGGTATTGCACAAGCCATTGCCAAAGCGCGCCAGATTGCTCCGGGCAAACCCGTTGAAGTGGAAGTGGAAACGTGGGATGAACTGAATCAAGCTTTAGAAGCGCATGCCGATATCGTGATGCTGGATAATTTTAGTCAGCAACAAATGATTGATGCGGTGCAGCATGTGGCTGGTCGTTGTAAATTAGAGGCTTCAGGCAACATTACCATTGAAAATTTGCGTGAAGTGGCAACCTCAGGGGTGGATTATATTTCGATGGGTGTTTTGACCAAAGACGTAACAGCGGTCGATTTATCCATGCGTTTTAATGCTTAAGTTTGCTCGGTCTTATTTTTTGCTTTAGAGGCTAATTCTGCTTTAGTAGCTAAATCTTGAATGTCCGTCGATGGTTGTTGCCAAGCGGATTGCTCGGTCTTTTGTGCGGATGCTCTTGGATCACTGGTCATCAGTGCGAGCGTCACCATAGAAATAACAATGATCAATATATTCAACATCTAAGGCTCCTAAAAGTGAAAAGCTTAGTCTAAACAGCAAATATGAAGGTCATCTTAAGCAAATGTTTAAAAGGGTGCAGCGATTGCACCCTTTTTGTATCTGACTGTTTTTATTTTCAATTTTTTAAAGAAGCCACAGAGCAAACAAAACCCCATCCAGAACACTGTGATGGGGTTTTATTCTTCATCTAAAACACACCTCATGATGTATTTAGAACTCAATAACTTACCAGCCTAAAGCTTCTTGTTGTTTTTTAATTAATTCTTGAATGCCTTTTTCAGCCAATTCAAGCATTTCGTTGCACTGCGCACGGGTAAATGGTTTTTCTTCGGCAGTACCTTGGAATTCAATAAACTCACCCGCTTGTGTCATCACCACGTTTAAGTCGGTTTGACAGCTTGAGTCTTCTTCATAGCAAAGATCCAATAATGCTTGGTCTTGGTACATGCCCACAGAAATGGCAGCAACCAAACCTTTTAAAGGATCTTGTTTAATTTTTTTCTTTTCAAGCAGAACATTCATGGCATCAATTAACGCCACTGCTGCACCGGTAATGGCTGCGGTACGTGTACCGCCATCGGCTTGAATCACATCACAGTCAATGGTAATGGTATTTTCACCCAGTTTTTTTAAATCAACCATAGCGCGTAAGCTACGACCAATTAAACGCTGGATTTCTTGCGTACGGCCACTTTGTTTACCACGTGCTGCTTCACGGTCGCTACGGGTATGGGTCGAACGTGGCAACATACCGTATTCTGCTGTCACCCAACCCTGTCCCTTACCTTTAAGGAAACGTGGCACTGAATTATCAATACTGGCGGTACAAAGAACTTTAGTATGACCAAATTCAATCAATACTGAACCTTCCGCATAACGCGTATAGTTACGGGTAATTTTTACGTCACGTAATTGATCTAATGTACGTTGGTCGATACGCATAATGGGTCCTTATTGGGGCTAAAATTCATTGCGGCTTAGTATAACAGAAGCAGATCAGATGATTTTGCTACAACTTGATGGTTTTTGCATATCGCCCTCTAAGCAACACCATAAATATTGAATCCACGAAAAAGCAATACATACAAATTGTGCCAAGGAACAAAGATGTTCCTTGGCACAACACAGCGGTTTAATCACATTACGCGATCAAAATTATCTTATAGCTGTAACAAAATTCTAAAGCCTAGACTACACTTAGGTAATCACTCAACATCGACGCCATTCAATCAGGCAAAAAGCCCTTTTACCTTTTGCATAGACTGCGTCAGGCTAGATGACCAGTGATTTGGCAAAGAACATTTGGCTAAACTGACCCAGACACTGCCAAATTGTTTCATGAAACTGGCTTCATTATAATGAATGCCATATTCTGCACATAAGGCACGGATTTTTGGCGCTGCTTCTGCATAACGATTGGCGGGCATATCTGGAAATAAATGGTGTTCAATTTGATGACTTAAATTGCCACTTAAAATATGCAACCATTCGGTTCCGGTAAAATTACTTGAACCACGAATTTGGCGTAAATACCACTCTGCACGCGTTTCATTTTCAGTATTATCTACTTCAAAAGTTTCTGCATCTTCAGTGAAATGACCGTTAAAAATCACCGCTGATGACCATAAGCTGCGAATCACATTGGCGACAGCATTGCCCGCAAACACAGGAATCGCATTGGGTCCTGCAATCAGCGGGAAAAATACATAATCTTTGGCGACCTGACGTACTGCTTTCTTGCGGAATTTCGCTGAATCTTTCCAAACTTCTTTCCATGTTTTGGTTTTATAGGCCACGACATCTTCGATATGCAAATTTTGCAAACCGACATACCATTCAAAAAACACCATCAATTGAATGGCTAAAGGAAGATTGAATAAAAAGCGCGGTTCCCATTTTTGTGACTCGCTGACACGCAGCAAACCATAGCCAACGTCGTGGTCTTTGCCAACAATGTTGGTATAGGTATGATGAATATAATTATGCGTGTATTTCCAATCATCGCCTGTGGCCATGGTATCCCAATCATAATTGGCACCATTTAAGCTTGGGTCATTGAGCCAGTCGAATTGACCATGCATCACGTTATGCCCCAACTCCATATTTTCCACAATTTTAGAAATGCCCAACAAACCTGTACCCAACAACCAAATCGGTGGAATCCAGCCCCCGAACATCAACATGCCTCGTGATGCGATTTCACTATAGCGTACAAAATTACGAATTTTATAAATGTATTGGGCATCTTGCTCACCAATGCTGTCCATAATTTCACGGCGGATAGCATCGACTTGTTGACCAAATGCTGCCATTTGTTCAGCACTCAAATGTTTAGATTTACTCTTTTCTGTAAATTTAACTGACATATTCATTGTTTTTCTCCTCAGCCAAAATAAGCACAATGTATTGTTAAAGATTAATCACCACCGGACTCACCGCTTGGCTAATACACAATTTAATTTGGGTATTGCTATCGTGGTCAATTTCACCGGTCAATAAATTTTTGGTTGAACCACTGACTTTGGTACAGGTACAGGTATTACAAATGCCCATACGACAACCATGTGCGGGTCTTAAACCAGCCTGTTCAGCACTGTCCAGTAAATTGCGCTTAGCCTCAAACTGTTGTTGCGCCCGTAAAAACACCACCGGTTGTACAGATGCTGTTTCATCGACCAGGACTTGGAAATATTCTTGTTTCAACTGCTGAGTAATACCCAACTGTTGATAAATTTGATTGAGACTTTGCATCATGCCCGCAGCACCACAGGCATAACTTAGGCGTTGCCCGAAATCTGCCACTGTACGTTCCAGCAGTTGCAACGTTAAATGTTGCTGCTGTGCCACGGTATTAAAATAATGATATTGCAGCTGTGGATACTGCTCTGCCAGTTGCAACAGTTCGGCATGAAAAGCCTCATCACGGCTAAAATAAATCAGATCAATCTGGCTGATCTTTTGCGTGAGTGCCTGTTGTAGCAGTGCATAAATTGCGGTGATGCCGCTGCCTGAAGCCAACAATAAAATAGACTCTTGTGATGGATTTAAATTGAAATCCCCTTGAGCCTGCGAAATTTCCACCACACTGCCACTGATCAAATGGGTTAAAGCATTCGATACTTTACCCTGACGTTTCACGGCAATGATGATGTTGCCCGTTTCGGTTATTTTCACAATCGAGTAATGCCGTTGCTGACGTACACCCGCGATCACCACGGTCACTAAAATACTTTGCCCTGCACTAAAAGTCTTGGTCTGAAAGTTATGATTCGGTTGCAGCTGAATTTGATAGAAATCCGGCGCGATGGCTTGAATATCGACAATCGTAGCTTTCACTTTTTTCCACGCCCACAGTGGATTTATTTTTTCAGCAATAAAATCGACGAAATCTTCTCGGATCCATTGCGGCTGATACTGCATCACATGACTCATATGACGTTCCTCTTTTATTGCTGGTTATTTATTTGAGTGAACAGATGTTCTTATAGTGAACACTTGTACACTATAATTATTTTTTCATTCAGTCAACACCTGTTCACTGACATTCGTCGTTTAATCTGTGTTTTTTTGATAGACTTCGCTCAGGATCTTTTTAGGGTAGTCGAATGTCGATACGGGATGAGCGCAAACAACAAAGCCGCCAAGCACTTTTGGATGCTGCACTTGCTTTAAGCACGTCTGGACGTTCTTTTAGTAGTATTAGTTTGCGTGAAATCGCACGCCATGTTGGTTTAGTACCGACGGCTTTTTATCGTCATTTTCAAGACATGAATGAGCTTGGACTAGAGTTGGTGGATCAAGTTGCGCTGCATTTAAAAGGCATTTTGCATCAACTGGGACAGGCCTATATTTATCAACCCAATACCAAAACAAAAATTAGCTTAGATCTCTTTTTCCAAGCCGTTGAGCATAATCCTGAACCTTGGGTGTTTTTGATTGCAGAGCGTTGGGGAGGCTCTGAAGTAATTCGACATGCCATTGCACGTGAAATTAATTTTTTAATTGAAGATTTGGCCAATGATTTAGCGCAAATGGAAACCGTTAAACACATTCGCAATGCACAAGACTTACAAGTCCTTGCCAATATTTTAATCAATTTATCCTTTACTTGGGCCATGACGTGGATGAACATTAATCGTCAATTTCAAGACCAAGCACGCCTAGAACAACAAAAACAATTCAAGCTACAGACCATTACCCAAGTCCACTTAATTTTTCGGGGTATTTCAAACTGGGATATGGCGCAAACCACAGCAACAGAGTCATCCAGCCACTAACCTATCAGACATAAAAAAACCCGCAATCAGTGCGGGTTTTTTAAGCAGCAAATATTATTTTGCTTTACGTTCTTTTTCCACCAAGTAGCTCACCACTTGTGTTACTTTGCCGTCTTCACCTTGCACCACATATTTACCATTTACCACCACTGCCGGAACACCCGTCAGTTGGTATTGCTGTGCCAATTGATTCGACTGAGCCACTTTTGAGGTAATGGCAAATGAATTAAACATGCTGTTAAATTTGGCTTCAGGTACACCATATTTCACAAAAAATTTGGCTTGTGATTTTTGATCGAAAATTTGTTGACCACCCTCATGAATCGCATGGAACAGCGGAAGATGGGTTTTTTTACGGATGCCTAAAGCTTCTGAAACATAATAACCACGTGCGCCTTGCTCCCATAACGGGTTCATTGACGCCGGCGTACGGATAAAGTTTACATCTTTAGGAATTTGCTTTAACCATGCTTGCATATGTGGTTCTAATTTAAAGCAGTGTGGGCAGCCATACCAAAAAAATTCACGGACTTCAATTTTCCCCGGAACTTGAACTTTACCTGGATTGGCAACCACGGTGTAATCTTTACCCGCGACAAAGTTGGCAGCCATTGCCGTGCCTGAAAAGGCAAAAATAGCAGTAGCAACACTACTGAAAAGGAATTGTTTCATTAACCTTATTGTCCTCTAAATCATTATGATGAGTTTATACGATCACTATAAATCAATTATTCCGAATTCGTTTTCATTCTGTGAACTTTTTTACAGCTTTTATCGCTTTTTTTAGAATTAACGCTACACTAATGCAGATGAGATTTTTTAAATTATAACGACTTGATTGAGGTGACACCGATGTCGCAATTGAATGTTGATCCACAAGAAATTGCCAAATTTGAAGCATTCGCAGCCATATGGTGGGATCAGCATTCTGAGTTCCGCCCATTGCATCAAATTAACCCTTTACGCTTAAATTGGATTGATGAACATTCAGGTGGTATCGCCGGTAAAAAAGTACTGGATGTTGGCTGTGGTGGCGGTATTTTATCTGAAAGTATGGCGCGTCGTGGCGCTCAGGTTTTGGGTATCGACATGGGCTTAGCCCCATTAAATGTAGCGCGTATCCATGCCGAACAAGAAGGTGTGAGCAATATTGAATATCGTCAAGTTCCGGTAGAAGAATTAGCCAAAGAACAAGCTGGACAATATGACGTGGTAACGTGTATGGAAATGCTGGAGCATGTACCCGATCCTGCATCGATTATTCAAGCTTGCCAAACACTGGTCAAACCGGGTGGCCATGTGTTCTTTTCAACCATTAACCGTAATCCAAAATCGTATTTATTCGCCATTATTGGTGCCGAATATGTGTTACGCATGTTGGCAAAAGGCACTCACGATTATCATAAATTTATTAAACCGTCTGAACTGGCACATGATATTCGTAATGCCGGTTTAACCCTGAAAGACATGACTGGATTACATTTTAATCCACTAACGAAGCGTTATTGGTTAGCCCCGAATGTTGACGTGAACTACATGGTCTATACCGTCAAAGCAGGTGCCGAATGAAAGCTGTCCTGTTTGACCTAGATGGTACACTGATTGACACGGCTGCTGACTTTATTCGCATTATTCAAGACATGTGCCGCGATAAACAATGTGACGTGGTGGCTGCGGATCTGATTCGTACCCAAGTGTCGGAAGGCGCACGTGCCATGGTGAAATTGGTTTACCCAGAATTGGATGTTGAAGATCCGGTTTTTCTCGCTCATCGACAACGTTTTTTAGATGTCTATGGTGACGATATTGCAGTAGAAACTGACCTGTTTGACGGCATGTATCCACTGCTGGAAGCCTTAGAAAGCCAAAATATTCCGTGGGGTATTGTCACCAATAAGCCACGCTGGTTAAGTGAAGCCTTACTTAAAGCGCTGAATTTGACCGAGCGCTGTGCTGTTTTGGTCTGTCCTGAAGATGTCAGCAAAACCAAACCCGATCCTGAACCGATGTATCTGGCAGCCAAACAAATTCAGATTCAGCCAGAAGATTGTATTTATGTCGGTGACCATCCACGTGATATCGATGCCGGTCGTCATGCCCATATGTACACCATCTTAGCGGCTTATGGTTATTTACCATTGCAGCACAAAGATGACTTAACAGCATGGCAAGCGGATTGTATAGTAAACACTGTTGCTGAATTACAACAGGTGATTCATCAATTGGTCATGCCCAAGCAACAGCATCATTCTCTAACTTCATAAACACATAAAAATACAATAAACGAGGAGGTCTGCAATGAAATATTCAGAATATCAACCTCGCCCCGATCTGTTAAAAGATCGCATTATCCTGATTACAGGTGCGGGCGATGGTATTGGTCGTGCAGCAGCACTAAGCTATGCACTACACGGTGCAACAGTGGTACTGCATGGACGTGCCTTAAATAAACTTGAAGTCATTTATGATGAAATTGAAAGTTTAGGTGCACCACAACCAGCTATTCTACCTTTGCAACTCTCCAGTGCCTCTCCTCGAGATTATGAATTACTGGTCGATACTTTAGAAAAACAATTTGGTCGCTTAGACGGCATTTTGCATAATGCCGGTATTCTGGGCGAACGCACAGAACTCGCCCATTACCCAATTGATGTTTGGGATGATGTGATGGCGGTGAATCTACGTGCACCTTTTATTTTGACCCAAGAACTGTTACCGCTACTCAACAAATCAGATCATGCCTCTGTGGTTTTTGCCAGTTCAGGCGTGGGGCGCGAAGCACGTGAGCGTTGGGGGGCATACTCGGTATCCAAAATTGCCATTGAAGCCGTCAACCAGATCTTTGCCAAAGAAAATGTCTACCCCAATGTACGTTTCAACTGTATTAATCCCGGGGCGACCCGTACAGCCATGCGTGCTAAAGCCTATCCAGATGAAGATCCTAAAACCTTAGCCACACCTGAAATGATTATGCCGGCTTACCTATATTTAATGGGTGAAGACAGCTTAGAGATGAATGGTGAAAGTATTGATGCACAAGATTAGACTTCTTCATAAGTCATTTTTGATTAATACGAATGGTTCGTAAAGCCAAAATTAAATTTTTTTAGCAGGTATTAGATTCATGAGTGTGGCATGGATGCCACAGGTTTCCCATCCTTGCGCTGCATTTTAAAGCAGTGCTTAAAACTGGCTCAGGATGTCGTGTATGGGAAACAAAAGGTTTTTGCCTACTTTTGACCTTTCAAAAGTAGAGATAATGCCTACGCGAAGGCATAAAAATTGAATCAATCAAATGAGGCAGTGCTGATTTTAAAGAATCGAATATTGAAAGTTTTTTGATTTATGCAAGTTCTCTATTAATCTTTAAAACTAAAAAGGAAGCAGTTTCTGCTTCCTTTTTTTATGGCTAATTTTTAAAGCATTCCGCTCTCTATTACATAAATACGCCTTTAAATCGTATTTTTAAATAGATTTTATAAAAATATACGGTTTTGCAAATTAAACCCATCTAGCTATGCTGATCCTCATCGTAAAACACCACATTTGAGGAATCTAAAATGGCTGACCCAAAACGTAAAATGGACACCATTCGCTCGATTGAAAATTTACAACTTTCAACAGCCTTAATTATTGGGCTCAATGATGCCAAACAAGCAGAAAGTATTGCTGAAGCCATCCGCTGCTTACAAGACTTAGCAGAACAATGGAACTAAAACAGGCTGGACTGAACCGTTGCAATAGACCGTTACCGTATTTTGACAGCAGCCATTTGAAGCCATAAAATGAATACCCAAAATTGGATAGAATTTTTTAATCAATATCCTGTTTTTATAGTCTTTAATCCGGACAATAAAATGGCTTCAAATTTTTAAATCATGCACTATGGATGCAGAATCTCCTGATTGTCTCTGCATTTTTTAAGAAATGAGTGATTGATCTTCACAGTTTCTCTGCAATTATTTCGTACATTAGTGTTAGTGAAATTAATACTTTTTTTATGAGGGTTCAACATGAAAAAGATTTTGACAATTTTGGCAATTTCTTTCAGTGCATTGATGGCAAACAGTGTAACCACTGCTGCACCTCACGATAACGACCGTGATTGGGATCAACCACGTCATCAGTCTGATAATAGAGGCCGCGACTTTCGTGACAATGATGACGATGAGCGCATGCAAGATAAACGTCGGGTTCGCGAAGAACGTGGCGTAAAACGGCTACAGCAGCATAAATGGCAAACTGGTTATGTGATGCCACAGCATTATCGTGGTAATGGTTATAAAGTCGATTATAAAGAGCATGACTTACCCAAACCGTCGCGTAATCAGCAGTGGTACAAAATTAATAATGATTATATTTTAGTCGATACGGATAGTAATAATATTGTGCGTATTCAAGGCTTCTAAGCTCCTATTTTCAATACACTCGGCTCAAACTCAAGTTTGGGCTTTTTTTATGTCTTTTATTTTGTTTATTTTAGCGCTAAGCCTTGCACTGTAGGTTTTACAGCATTTTACAATCTTCTTTTTTTCTCCACTAATTTCACAATTCAACTATACAGCTCTCATCTTTTATCTCGACTTTTTCGTTATTTTGGCTTTATCGAAATAAACATTCTATTTGAAATAAGGTGAAAGAAATGAAAAAAATCATCACTACAATTGCACTGTCTTTATCTGCATTGATAGCAACTTCTGCAATGGCCGCATCGGATCATCGTTATGATGATCAGCAGCGCTATAACAATCATACTCAAGACAGTCGTTGGAACAATAACAACAACCATTATGACCACGATCGTTATGACAATCACCGTGTCAACCCAAGTCGTGACTGGCGTGTGGGTCAAACTCTACCGCGTCAATACAGCAGTTCACGTTTTCAAGTCAGTGACCGTGAAGCACGCCGCTTAGCTAAAACAGGTCGTTATCAACAATGGTATAAAGTAAATGGTGACTATGTGTTGGTGAATGAACGTAACAACCGCATTATTCGCATTCAAAACTAAGGCATTTATTTTTCACACTTGTTATTTAAATTTGCCCGCGCTTAAAAACACTTTAACTCTAGTTAAGGTGTTTTTTTGATTTTATTGTTCCGCTCCGCTTTTTTTTGATTAGAATCATGCATAGGATTTTATTCTTCATTTGAGATAGGTATGCACGCGAATTCCTCTGAAACATCACAAAGCACAACTTTGCAATATGTGCATTGGTTTCGACATTCTGCGCCTTATATCAATGCACACCGGAATAAAACCTTTGTCATTATGTTTGATGGTGAAGCGGTACAACATGAAAATTTCCAACATATTATTCATGACATTGCCCTGCTGCATTCTTTAGGCATTCACCTGATTTTAGTGCATGGTGCACGTTCGCAAATCAATCAAAATTTAAAAGCCAGTGGTATTGAAACGCCATTTCATAATCACCGCCGCATTACCACACGTGAATCTTTAAGTTGTGTGATGAATGCCGTCGGTTCTATTCGCTTGCAAATTGAAGCCTTACTGTCGATGGGGCTGGCCAATTCACCCATGTACGGCGCACGGATTGATGTGATCTCAGGCAATTTTGTTACCGCAAAACCCTATGGCATTCGTGATGGTATTGATTTTCAACTGACCGGTGAACTGCGCACTGTAGATACCCACGCGATTCAACGTCATCTGAAAAATCATAATATTGTCTTGCTCGGTCCAACGGGGTATTCCAACACCGGTGAAGTGTTTAACTTGGTCGCAGAAGAAGTGGCAACCAATACCGCAATATTACTGAAAGCAGATAAACTGATTTTCTTGGGTAAACAACAAGGTTTAGTCAATGAATTAGGGCAATTACAACGTGAAATTCCGCCCCATCAGCTCGATCAGCACATCTTGCAATACCAAGACTCAAATCCCGATATTGCCTTACAGCTGCGTGGGGCAAAAAATGCCTCACTTCAAGGGGTCAATCGCGTTCATCTGATTTCCTATACTTACGATGGTGCATTACTGGAAGAACTTTTCACCCGCGACGGTTCAGGCACCATGATGACCGATGCACATTATGAAGAAGTTCGCACCGCCACTATTCAAGATGTTGGTGGCTTGATGAATTTACTGCGTCCACTCGAAGCTGAAGGAATTTTGGTTTATCGCTCACGTGAACGACTAGAAAGTGAAATTGAGCAATTTGCAGTGATTGAACGGGATGGTATGATTTTAGCCTGTGCAGCGCTTTACCCTATTCCCACGGCGGCCAATGAAATTCAGTCGGCTGAAATTGCCTGTGTCGCGGTCGATCCAAGCTATCGAAAATCCAATCGGGGAAGCCAAATTCTGCATTATTTAGAAGATAAGGCGAAAGGCTTAGGCATTCAGCAACTGTTTGTGTTGACCACACGTACCGCGCATTGGTTTGTGGAACATGGCTTTGAACCTGCTAGTGTCGATGATCTGCCGAATACACGTCAGGCTCTGTATAACTATCAACGTAATTCATTGGTATTCAAAAAGTCACTTTGACCTGTAATTTCAGTCAGTTAAGGAGTTTTGTAATAAACTCCTTAATTTTTTAGTTCTTCACAACGGAGTCTTATATCTTTAAATCAAATACTTGGAGCTCATCTATTACTTTGGATAAGCCCAAAGTAATCAAAGGCATTGTCATCCGCAAAACTCGTCAAACCCCTTTTATTGATTAATAAATCGCAGAAACTGTACTTTTCCAAAGTAATCTTGCCTCGAACAGTTGCGGATGACATTTCCGCGTATCGAATAACATCAGGAATTTAAAAAAATAAAATGTCAGCCAATTTCTTAACTGACTGGCATTAACTTTAAGGTGGCTTTTTTTATTTTTGCGATATCTTTATTTTTGATAACTTTATCTCGCATTTGGCTGAATCTAGCGCATTTAACTTATGCTCTTTTTTTCATAAGCTTATGGTCATGTCACATTCAAAATAAAACACAATAAAAATCAATATTTTAAAAAATAAATCTGCGTATTTTATTGACCCTGTAAATCATTTTTTGAGCAAAGCTTTGCTGTTTTTTATTTATCTTTTTTATTCATGATCAATCCCTATTTTTTTATTTTTTTCGAAAAAGAAAAGACTTTAGCCTGTGTGCAATATTCAACACTTCCTGTTGCGGAGCACCCTGTCATGAGCGTCATTCAAGCACCTTTTTTAGCGAAATTTCTGGTTCTTTCTTCAGTAATTGCCGGTGCAATGATGCTGTCAGGTTGTGGCAAAAAACCGGCTGAAACGGTGACCTTAAATATTGGTTTTCAAAAATATGGTTTATTGCCGATTATTAAGGCACAGGGCTCTTTGGAAAGTGCGTTAAAAGAACAAGGCGTGACCGTAAAGTGGGTTGAATTTCCTGCCGGTCCACAATTACTTGAAGGCTTAAATGTAGGTAGCGTTGTCTTTGGTGAAGCCGGTGAAGCCCCCCCTATTTTCGCTCAGGCGGCTAACTCAAACTTGGTTTATATTGCCAACCAACCCGCTGCACCTTTGGCAGAAGCACTGATTGTACAAAAAGATTCACCGATCAAAAGCATTCAAGACTTAAAAGGTAAACGTGTTGTGCTGAATAAAGGCTCAAACGTACATTATTTATTATTAAAACTGCTAGAAGCCAATAAACTGACGCTGCAAGACATTCAAGTGGTTTACCTGCCACCTTCTGATGCACGTGCTGCCTTTGAACGTGGCGCTGTCGATGCTTGGGTCATTTGGGATCCCTTCTTTGCCGCAGCAGAACATCAAATTGGTGCGCGTATTCTGGCCACCGGTCAGAACCTCGTCAGCAACCACCAATTCTATTTAGCCGATCGCAAATTTGCTGAGCAGAATCCAGAAATCCTAAAAACGCTGGTGAATGAACTCAACACCACCACACAATGGGTTTCAAAGCATCAAGATGAAGCGGCAAAGCTATTAGAAAAACCCACAGGTCTATCTTTAGACATCCTCAAAACCTCGATTTCCCGCATGGGTTTTGGTGTACAACCCATTTCTGATGAAATCGTTAAAAAACAACAATATGTAGCGGATGCATTTTATCAACAAAAACTCATCCCAAATAAAATCAATATTCAAGCTGCCATTTTAAATCATGCCAGCCAATAACAAATAGGATCAACATCATGGGTGTACTTAAATCTTTTAGCCTGATTGCTGTTACCGCACTAAGTCTTGGACTTGCTGCATGCCAAAAACCTGAACACAAAGAAACCAGCTCATCTGCAACCAATGCAGGTACGCCAATCCAAACATTGTCTATTGGCTACCAGAAATCATCATTAAATTTATTGGTTGCTCGGCAACAAGCATTATTTGAACAACAATTTCCTCAAGCCAAAATTGAATGGCGCGAGTTCCCTGCTGGCCCGCAAATGCTTGAAGCCTTGGCTGTGAATGCAGTCGATTTTGGTTATGTCGGAAATACACCACCAATTTTTGCTCAAGCAGCCAATAAAGATTTACGTTATATCGCTTATGAAGTGGTGCCTGAGCAATCTCAAGCTTTAGTGATTCCAGCAAATAGCAGCATTAAAACCCTTGCCGATTTAAAAGGAAAAAGGGTTGCAGTACAAAAAGGTTCGAGTGCCCATGAATTACTGGCCAAGGTCTTACAAAAAGCAGGTTTAAGCTGGACAGATATTCAACCCATCTGGTTACCGCCAGCGGATGCTCGTGCTGCATTTGACAAGCAATCTATTGATGCATGGTCTATTTGGGACCCTTACTTAAGTGCAGCAGAGTTGGACAGTAAAGCAAAAGTACTCACCAGTGCGGCAGATTTTCCAAAAACCTATTCATTTTATATTGCCAATCCCAAGTTCATTACTGAACACCCTCAGGCTGTAACGCAATTTATTGGTGGATTGAATAGCGCAGACCAATGGATTTTAAAGAATCAAACGGTGGCTTTAGATATTTATGCACAAAGTACAGGTCTAAATAAAACCATTGCACAGCATGTTTTTGATCGCCGCTTAAAACCATCACCAATTCAGACCTTGACACCTGAAGTGATCCAGACACAACAAAATATCGCTGATTTATTTCAGCAGGTTCAACTGATTCCACAAAAAATTAACGTTCAAGACGCGGTCTGGACACTTCCGAGCAAACAGTAATTTATTCAAAATTAACGAAGGAAATCTGACATGAAAATCTTTTGGTTTATTCCTACCCATGGTGATAGTCGTTACTTAGGAACCAGTAAAGGTGCACGCCAAGTTGATCATGCCTATATGAAACAAATTGCGGTCGCGGCAGATCACTTGGGCTATGAAGGGGTACTTATTCCAACAGGTCGTTCATGTGAAGATCCGTGGATTACTGCCGCAAGTTTAATTGATGCCACCAAAAATTTGAAATTTCTCGTTGCATTACGTCCGGGAGTAACGACACCTGCACTTGCGGCACGTATGGCTTCAACTTTTGACCGTCTATCGAATGGTCGAGTATTGCTCAATCTGGTGACAGGCGGTGATGAGCAAGAACTCAAAGGCGACGGTGTCTATGAAGACCATGCAACGCGCTATCAAACCGCTGCTGAATACACCAAAATTTGGCGTGAAATTTTAACCCGTTCACATACAGGTGAATCCTTTACTTTCCACGGCGAACGCTTACAAGTCGATGATGCAAAACTCCTTTATCCACCTGTACAAAAGCCATATCCACCCCTTTGGTTCGGTGGTTCTTCTGATGCAGCCCTTGAACTTGCTGCGGAACAAGTCGATACCTATTTAACTTGGGGTGAACCACCTGCTGCGGTAAAAGAAAAAGTAGAAACCATGCGTGCTAAAGCGGCAGCTCGTGGCCGAACGTTAAATTACGGTATTCGCTTACACGTCATTGTACGAGAAACCAATCAACAAGCATGGGCAGCAGCTGAAGAACTGATCCAATATGTAGATGATGCCACCATTGCCGCAGCACAGAAAAAATTCAAGCAAATGGACTCCGTGGGCCAACGTCGCATGGCTGAATTACATAATGGTGATCGGACTAAACTTGAAGTGTCACCTAACCTTTGGGCAGGTGTCGGCTTAGTCCGTGGTGGTGCCGGTACAGCACTGGTTGGAGACCCAGAAACTGTCGCTGCACGTATTCAGGAATATGCCGATTTAGGTATCGATACCTTTATCTTCTCGGGCTATCCTCATTTAGAAGAATCCATTCGCTTTGCCGAATTAGTGTTCCCACTGCTTCCATTAGAAATACGTCAAAAATTAGCGCAACCAAATTTAACAGGGCCATTTGGTGAAATCGTAGCGAATAACTATGTTCCAGATGAAGCCAAAAAAGCAGTCAAAACTAAGGAGCCGGCTTAATGAGCAAAAGCATTTCTGCCGAAGCCTTGGTAAAAGCCAAGGTTTCACGTGGAACACCATTTGGGCAGCGTTTGCTGCCTTGGTTGTTCCCTATCGTTCTCATCTTGATTTGGCAAATCGCGTCGAGCACTGGACTTTTAGCAAGCCGTATTCTGCCTGCACCAAGTGCTGTCGTGACTGCATTTTGGCATCTATTAATCAGTGGCGAACTTTGGCAACATGTCAAAGTCAGTGCTGGACGCGCCCTACTGGGTTTATTGGTTGGCGGTGGTTTGGGTTTACTGCTGGGTCTACTCAATGGCTCATCTAAACTGGCATCAACGCTACTCGATACCACCTTGCAAATGATCCGTAACATTCCGGCATTGGCTTTAATTCCTTTGGTGATTTTATGGTTTGGAATTGATGAATCAGCAAAATTATTTCTTGTGGCGATTGGGGTATTTTTTCCAATTTATATTAATACCTATCACGGGATTCGTTCAGTCGATCCACAATTGATTGAAATGGGTAAAAGCTACGGACTTACACGTTGGCAGTTGTATAAAGAAATTATTTTACCGGGTGCAATGCCGTCCATTTTAGTGGGCTTACGTTTTTCACTAGGTTTGGTTTGGGTATTGCTGATTGTGGCAGAAACCATTTCGGCTCAATCGGGCATTGGCTACATGACCATGAATGCACGTGAATTTCTACAAACAGATGTGGTACTGGTTGGGATTTTGTTATACGCCCTACTGGGTAAATTAGCGGATGTATTAGCAGTGACTTTAGAAAAATATCTATTGCGCTGGCATGCTGGATACCAAAAATAAGGAATGGGTTATGACTGATTTAAGCATAGGGCGCCACGTCGCTGAAGAGACTACGGCACCACAATATCCTGTCACTACCGACATCAATCCAAGCGCTGTTGTCGGTGCAGAAATTTTGATTGAGCAATTATATAAATTTTACGGTGAAGTCAGCGTCTTAGAAGATTTAGACCTGCATATTCAACCGGGAGAATTCCTTGCCATTGTCGGGCGTAGTGGTTGTGGTAAAAGTACTTTACTGCGCCTGATTGCCGATTTAGAACAACCGAGTTATGGTGAAATCAAGTTTAAATCGGCCCGTCACATTCGTGAAGGCATTACCAGCGATGATATTCGGGTCATGTTCCAAGACCCACGACTGTTACCATGGCGTAGCATTGAACAAAATGTACAACTCGGTTTAGCCAAAGAACAACAAGGCAACGCCTCCACCCTTTTAGAAAAAGTCGGACTGAAAGATAAGGCCGCATTGTGGCCTTCGCAACTTTCAGGTGGACAACGTCAGCGTACCGCGTTAGCACGTGCACTGTCACACAAGCCGCGCATTTTATTACTCGATGAGCCTTTAGGTGCACTAGATGCACTGACGCGTTTAGACATGCAGGCACTGATTGAAAAACTATGGCGTGAACAGGGTTTTACCGCTATTTTGGTCACGCATGATGTCAGTGAGGCCGTACAATTGGCCGATCGCATTATCCTGCTCGATAAAGGCCATATCGCCCAACAATTTAAAGTGGATTTAGCGCGACCACGAAAAAAAGATTATGCGTTTACCGAATTAGAGCAACAGGTTTTAAATGCAGTATTGGCAACATAATGTCTTGGCTGTGAAATGGGCACATTACTATTATTTAGTTTGGGCTCATTTCATCATTCTGTTGTCTAAATGTAAGCTGATTTTTGAGTCATTTTAATCACTCATGCAGCAGCTAGCGGCTTAAATACCAGACATTGCAAAATAGAAAAATTCAATCCTATTGAAAGTTTTAATAAATATTCATTAATTTATTCCATTTGGTCTTTTTCAGGATAGTTTTACATTGCTCAAAAACTGAGTGCTTTAATCACCAATCTAAAAAATAAATCACCAATATTCATCAAATTAAAACTTTTGCCTGTGCACAAATCTGACGATTTGCCGTACAATTTAAGATTCCAATTTTGATTATTTTCACATTGCCGATGGAACAAAAAAAGAGTACTCAAAAACGACATCAACTGCTGAATGCAGCACTCGATGTATTTTCCCTTTATGGTTTTAATGGGGCAAGCTTAGACGAAATTGCTCAAATTGCTGAAATGCACAAATCTAACATTTTCTATTACTATGAAAATAAAGAAGCGCTGTATGTTGAAGTGCTGACCACGGTATTACAGAAGTGGCTTTCTCCACTGCAAATGCTGGAAACCGACCTCGAACCTGAGGAAGCGATCAGCAATTATTTATTGCAGAAAATTGAAGTTTCTCGTACCCAACCGAAAGCGTCTCGATTGTTTGCTTTGGAAGTGATTCAAGGTGCGCCGCATATCTTGCCTATTTTAAAAGGTCCCTTAAAGAAATTGGTGAAACGTAAAGCCAAAGTGATTGCCTTGTGGCAAGAACAAGGAAAAATTGCCAAAGAAATTGATCCTGAGCTGTTAATCCTGAATATTTGGGCCATCACACAAAACTATGCGGATTTTGCCACCCAAATGGAAATGGTGACAGGCAAAACTTTACGTAATCGCAGTATGCAGCAACGAATTATTCAACATACAGTCCATATGATGTTATATGGCGTTATTCCTCGTGCATAAACCTTAAATTATCGTGCGCGATAATTTTGGCATACGACCATAGCCCTCTATGGTCGCCAAACTTCCCAATAAATGACTTACTAATAATTTAATAATAAAAACAACCGATTTTCGTTTTAAACAAAATGCTTTTGATAAAGTGCCAGTAATTTTTGTGCGCCCAATAATAAATTTTCTTCCCAATCTAAATGTGCCGTATCATTTGCACCATCGGTAATATACTTGACCGAAATTAAGCGTACATCTAGCTTTTTACACACTTTGGCCAAGGCATAACCTTCCATGTCGACAAGGTTACACGGCACTTTCGGCAGACCAGTTTCAAAGCTGTCTCCCGTTCCACAAATCCCTTGAGCTAAATCTCCAAAATGCACATCTAAGGCAATTTCAGCCGGATAATCATGATCCATAGGGGTTACACCCACCTGAAAACCCAGTGGTGAAACATCCATATCGCGTTGTACAAAAGTCATGACTTCAACCAGAGCATGTGCATCAAAATGTGAACTGCCGGCTGTGCCCAAATTTAACAGCGTTTTACAGCCAGTCTTTTGAATCACCTCAAAGGCTTTAAATGCCGCATTGACTTTACCGATACCACTGTAATGCACATCAATACCTGCTTGCTCAAATAAGCCTTTCGATTCATTCGGCAATGCCATAATTAAAGCCAGATCAGAAATCATGTGATGTACTCATGGGAAAAGATAAAAGGTGTGCTCATTAGAAAAGAAAATGTAATTAGGTGCAAATTTTAATCCCCTTTTTCAAAGTGGGATTTTTCTTGAGGAGCTGTGCTTCTACTTATTTTCTTGAAGATATTTACGGCAGCAAGTCCCCCTTTAAAAAGTAGGATTTGGGGTAATACCAGTCAGTTAAGGGTTTTAGAAATAAAGCCCTTAGTTTTTAGTTGTTCATGACGGAGTCTTATATTTTTAAATCAAATACTTGGAGCTCATCTATTACTTTGGATAAGCCCAAAGTAATCAAAAGCATTGTCATCCGCAAAACTCGCCAAATACCTTTTATTGATTAATAAATCGCAAAAACCTTACTTTTTTAAAATAGTTTTGCCTCGAACAGTTGCGGATGACATTTCCGTGTATCGAATAACATTATGAATTTAAAAAATAAAATGCCAATCAATTTCTTAATTGACTGGCATTAGGATTTGGGGAGATTTAGCGGAATTAAAAAATTTAGACTTAACCCCTATTTCCCCCTTACATAATTTATTTATTATTTCCGAAAAGAGAAAAACTTTATCTCTGCTCCAAATAGCATTTTAAACACGGTGAACAGAACAAATTACCACGGTAAAAACCTTGTGCTGTTTTACTCACCACCAACAGCCATAACATCACCAGCACTATGGCCAAAGCATAGGCAATCGACTGGATAAAACTGACATGAATCTGTTGACCCAAATTCAGCACTGCAAGGGTTAATACGCCTAATGGAAAGGTCAGCCCCCACCATCCCAAGTTAAAGGGTAAATCTGTTTTGGCATGTTTTAAGGTGGTTAAAACGGCAATGCCCAACCACCACACAGCAAAGCCCAGTAACAGCATGCTTGCCACAATTCCCGCTTGCTGACAAAACACACCTAAGCTTTGCATATCCACGGCTGCCAGTACTTGCGGTGCTTGTGCACCCAGTACCAACAAGGCCAATGCACCTGTAGCAATTGGTCCCAATGCCAACCAACTGGTGATTGCCAACTCTTTGCTTGGCAATTGATGCAGTGCCAAGCGCAGCATTAAAATGGTTAAAATTGCAAAGGCAGGCAACACTGAAATTCCCCATAACACATAACTCCCGACCAAGATGCCCACTGCTTGTTGACCTTCAGCTATATGTGGCAGCAACAAACCACCAGAGGTTGCCGCAACCTCACAGGCCACAATCGGCAATAACCACACCGCTGTCATACTGTGTAATTGATGTTCCTGCCGACTGAACATACAAAATGGCACCAGCCAAGCAATGGCAACCGCAAGCAAGATATCGACATACCACAACATCTGCGCCAGCTGAATCACCCAATCCCCATATAGGCTAATTCCAAACTTTAATAAGCCATTAATAATGGTCGCCAGTGCCATCGGAATGGCACCCAAAAACAGGCTCATACTGGCATGAGCAAAAATCTGTTTGGCTTCAGTCGGATAAATCAGCCAACGCAGCCCATATAAAAGACAAAAGCTCATAAACAATAAAATATTCAGTTGCCATAATGATGCCCCCAATTGCGCCATCATACTGTGGGCAAATGGCAGTTCAGCTAGAATTAATGCCACAACACCCGTCCCCATGCTGGCAGTAAACCAATTGGGGGTAAATTGGCGCACAATATCTTGCATTTGTTCAAGTTGATAAAATGGCTTTTTCATCGCAGTTGCTCATCAAAGGCTATATCTGCATTTTACGAGCCTTTTAAAATAAGAAAAATTGATTTATTTTTATTCAATTAATCAATTTAATTGATAATAAGCACAATCTTTGATTAATTTTTTTGAGTAAAAACACAACAACAAGACGAACGCTGAAGATTATGGCAATATATAGCCCTGATAATTTTTCATTTATTGATTCGCCCATGAAGCTGCTCCGCCTGAATGCTTTAGCGCCCAATTTTCAATTGCCAAAAACTGCCGTTACCATTGGTAATTTTGACGGTGTGCATTTGGGTCATCAGGCGATGATTGCACAATTAAAAGAACTCGCAGCAGCGCAAAACTTAAAAACCTTGGTGATGATTTTTGAACCGCAACCTTTAGAGTTCTTTAAAGGCTATGAAGCACCGCCCCGCATTAGCTCATTACGTGAAAAAGTCGAATATCTGACTGAACTGGGTGTCGACTATATTGCCATCGCAAAATTTGATAATTATTTCCGTAGCTTAAGTGCTGAAGAATTTGCACAAATACTCAAACAAAAACTCAATGCACACAGCCTAGTACTCGGTGATGACTTCCATTTTGGCAAAAACCGTCAGGGCAACAGCGAATTTCTGCGTCACTATGGCTTTCACGTCACCAATCTAAATACCGTCGAACAAGCGGGTGAACGGGTCAGTTCCACCCGTATTCGCCAAACCTTACAAGCCGGTGATTTAGCGCTCGCCGCACAATTATTGGGTCGTCCATACAGCATCACAGGTCGAGTGCAATATGGCGATCAAATTGGACGGACGATTAATTTCCCAACCATCAATGTGCGTCTCAACCGTCATAAACCCTGTTTAAATGGTATTTACGGCGTTGAAGTATTATGTGAAACCGAATCTTTAAAAGATAAAGTCCAAGCCGAGCATCCTGAAAAACTCGGGATTGCAGCTTATGACCCCACTGCACTGTTTGGTGCAGGACATGTTGGTACACGGCCAGCCATCAAACAGGAACATCCTGAATGGCGATTAGAAGTACATTTTCCTGATGTTTCTGCTAATCTGTATGGCCTGTTAATGCGGGTGACGTTCTTAAACTATTTACATGGTGAAAAGGACTACCCTTCGCTTGAAGCATTAAAAGCGGGAATTGATGATGATGTTGAGAAACTGCTTGAGTTTCGACAAAACACGCCGCATTTTCCCTTTTAAATCCCTAATTTTTTACTGTAAAACGCGTCAGCCTAAGCCTGATTAAATTGGAAGACAACTTGCATGAGCGATAAGCAAACTCCTGAAAATGCAGTGGATTATAAAGCCACGCTAAACCTCCCAGGTACTGAATTTGCAATGAAAGCAAATCTCGCAGTACGTGAAGCAAAATGGTTAGAAGAGTGGTATGCCGACAACATTTATCAGCAGATTCGTGCATCGCGTATTGGCAAGAAAAAATATGTGCTTCATGACGGCCCTCCATACGCCAATGGTCAAATTCACCTCGGTCATGCGGTAAATAAAGTCCTCAAAGACATCATCATCAAAAGCCGTATTATGGATGGTTTTGATGCACCCTATGTTCCAGGTTGGGACTGTCACGGTTTACCAATTGAACTGAAAGTCGAAGAAAAAGTCGGTAAAGTGGGTGTCAAAGTCGATGCTTCCACTTTCCGTAAGGCTTGCCGCGAATATGCTTACACACAAGTCGAATTACAGAAAAAAGACTTTGTGCGTATGGGTGTGTTCGGTGATTGGGACAATCCGTACTTAACCATGAACTTCAAACAAGAAGCAGACATTGTGCGTTCATTGGGCGCAATTCAAAAACAAGGTCATATCCAACCGGGTCTGAAACCAGTCAACTGGTGTTTGGATTGTGGTTCTGCATTGGCAGAAGCGGAAGTTGAATATGAAGATAAAAGATCAGATGCGATTGACGTCGGTTTCACGGTTATTGATTTAGCCGATTTATCAGCGCGTTTGGGTGTTGAAGTTAAAGATTCAACTGACATTGTGATCTGGACAACAACGCCTTGGACCATTCCGGCTAACCAAGCGGTTGCCCTGCATGCTGACATTGAATATCAACTTGTTAAAGCACGTGGCGACGAAAAAGCTGCACAAAACTTTATTTTGGCAAAAGATTTAGTTGAATCTGCCACTGAACGTTACGGCTTTACCACTGTTGAAGTGCTTGCGGACTTTACTGGCAGCACACTTGAAAACCTACAATTACAACATCCATTAATTTCTGAACGCCAAGTACCCGTGATTTTGGGTGAACACGTGATTGCAAGCAGTGGTACAGGTGCGGTACATACGGCTCCCGGCCATGGTGTAGACGATTATAAAGTTGGCTTATTGTATAACTTAAAAGTGGATAATCCTGTCGGCGGTAACGGGGTATATTTACCCACTGCACCTATTTTTGCAGGCGAACACATCTATAAAGCCAATCCACAGATTATCGCTGCACTTAGTGAAGCTGGAAAGCTTTGGGCACATGTAGCCATCAAACACAGCTACCCACATTGCTGGCGTCACAAAACACCAATTATCTTCCGTGCAACCCCACAGTGGTTTATCAGCATGGATGATCAAGGCTTACGTCAAGATGCGCTCAATGCGATTGAAAATGACATCAGCTTTGTGCCAGATTGGGGTAAAAACCGTATTCAATCGATGATCGAAGGTCGCCCAGACTGGTGTATCTCACGTCAGCGTACTTGGGGTGTGCCAATTCCATTCTTCGTACATAAAGACACCAATGAACTTCATCCACGTACGCCTGAACTCATTGAAGAAGTTGCGAAACTGATTGAGCAAGAAGGCATTGACGGTTGGTATAACCGTGAAGCGAAAGACTTCATTGGTGCAGATGCGGAACACTACAATGCGGTGCGTGACACCTTAGATGTCTGGTTTGACTCGGGTACAACACATTTTGCCGTGCTTCGTGAACGTGAAGACTTAACGGACCCTGCTGATTTGTACCTTGAGGGTTCAGACCAACATCGTGGTTGGTTCCAATCATCATTATTGACGTCGATTGCCATCAACAAACGTGCGCCATATAAAGGTCTCTTGACTCATGGTTTCGTGGTGGATGAAAAAGGTCGCAAGATGTCGAAGTCAATCGGCAACGTGATCACACCACAAGACATCATTAAAGATATGGGTGCAGACGGCTTACGTTTCTGGATTGCATCTTCAGACTACCGTTATGAAATGACTGCAGGTAAAGAAATCTTTAACCGTGCATCAGACGGCTACCGTCGTATTCGTAACACCTTGCGTTTCTTGTTGGCGAACCTGAATGGTTTCACACCTGCGACAGATGCCTTGCCAGTGGATCAATTGATCGCGCTGGATCAATACATCTTGCAACGTGCGGCTGAGGTACAAAAAACCATTCAACAAGCCTATGAAGATATGAACTTCCATATCGTGGCAAGTTCATTGACCAACTTCTGTATTAATGACTTGGGTGGTTTCTACCTCGACATTATCAAAGACCGTCAGTACACCACCAAAGCAGATTCTCAAGCGCGTCATTCTGCACAAACTGCGTTGTATCACTTGGTACAAGCCTTTGTCCGTTGGATGGCACCCATCTTGACCTTTACTGCGCAAGAAGCTTGGCCGTTAATTCCGGGTCAGACCGAGAAATATGTATTTACCACAGAATGGTATGACATTCCTGTTGCTTCAACTGCCAACCTGATTTCAGAAGCCGATTGGCAAACCATGATTGCGGTTAAATCGGCAGTGAACAAGCAAATTGAAGCGGCACGTAATGCCAAATTGATTGGTTCAAACCTGTCTGCCAAAGTTGAACTTTGGGCCAATACGGAACTCAAAACAGTACTGGATCAGTTAAATGATGAACTTCGTTTCGTCCTGATTACCTCAACTGTGATTGTTAATGCATTTGATGAAGCACAAGGTGAAGCGACTGATCTTGAAGGCTTACGCGTGAAAGTATCTGCTGCGGAAGGTGAAAAATGTGCGCGTTGCTGGCATGTTCTTCCAGATGTAAATACACATCACGAACATCCAGGTCTGTGTTCTCGTTGTATTATCAACCTTCCTACAGGTCAAGGCGAAGAGAGAAAATATGCCTAATCCACAATCGAAAAAGGGCTTATTCCAATTCTACCTACACAATTTAGTGTGGGTGGGCTTATCCATTGTCGCGATTATTCTCGACCAATGGACCAAATGGATTGCAACGACACATCTGAATTATGCAGATCCTGTGCCGGTACTGCCCTTTTTAAATTGGACATTGCTACATAACTATGGCGCAGCTTTTAGTTTCTTGTCCGATGCCGGTGGATGGCAACGTTATTTCTTTACTTCACTGGCAGGTTTAGTGTCTGTCATTTTTGTATTTTGGCTGATGCGTATGCCAAAAAAAATCGTGATTTTACCGCTGGCCATTGCCCTCATTTTGGGTGGTGCCATCGGTAATTTAATTGACCGTGTCTCTTTAGGTTATGTGGTCGATTTTATTCATGTGTACTACAACAACAGCCATTTTCCTGCTTTTAATATTGCAGATAGTGCCATTACCTTAGGCACAATTCTGCTGCTTATCGATACGTTTTTCCTCGAAAAACAACGTATTCAACGTGCTGAAGTGCAACAACATGACTGAAATAATTAATCCCAATGAAGAAACCCGTATTGCTGAAGGCTCAAAAGTAGAACTTCACTTTTCTGTTGCTATTGAAAATGGCGTAGAAATTGACAATACCCGTAGCCGTGAAGAACCTGTCAGCCTTGTCATGGGCGATGGCAGCTTACTTCCGGGCTTTGAAAAAGCACTGTTTGGTTTACGTGCTGGTGACCGTCGTACCGTAAGCCTTCCACCCGAAGATGCTTTTGGTCCGTGGAACCCTGAAAATATTCAAACATTTGATACGGTAAAATTCGAACAAACGCCGATTGTCGGTCATATGATTGAATTTGAAGATAAAGCCAAACAAAGCTTATTTGGTGTGGTGAAATCAGTCGGTGAAGATATTACTGAAATTGATTTCAATCATCCACTTGCTGGCAAAGATATTACTTTTGAAGTCGAAATATTCAAAGTAACGCCTGCGGGTCAGCAAGGCGTAAAAATTATGTAATTCAGCATTCGCTGAAACCTCATTAAAAAAGCTCCTTCGGGAGCTTTTTTAGCTTGGGTAAAATACAAAACCCTCATATTCAGCCCTTCATATTCATATTAATTTAGAGCGCAACGACATAAGAAAAACAGGTTCAGCATGAAAATTCAAATTATTGTTGGTAGTGTGCGTGAAGGGCGTATTGCGATTAAAGTCGCACGTTGGGTACAACGGAGTATCGAAAAAGCAAATTTCAGTACCGTTCAGACTGAACTGGTCGATTTAAAACAATGGGATCTGCCTATTTTTGCAGGAGCGCACCCTCCTATCACGGGTATTTATGATCAACCCAAACAACAAGAGTGGGCAGACAAAATTTCCCAAGCCGATGCCATTATTTTTATCAGTCCTGAATATAATCATGGCTACAGTCCAGCCTTAAAAAATGCTTTAGATTACTTAGGCAAAGAATGGCAAGGTAAACCCGCGGCCTATATTGGCTATGGTGCAACCAATGGATCACGTTCGATTGATCAAATTCGTCAAGTCGGAACACAATTGGGCTTAGTCGACAGTAATGCAGTGATTGAAATTCGTGACATCTTCTCACGCAATAAAACGGAAGAATTTGAACCCAATGAATTTGATGAAAAAAAGCTGACATCCGTTTTGGATAAATTGATCCAATATGTCAGTGCCTGATGTTTTTTAGTCTGTTGTCAGTTTTAGCTTACAACAGTTGCAGAAGATCACCGCTTTTCACGCATCATTTATAACGCTATATTAAAGACATACAGAGACAGAAAGCCTCTAATGCATAAAACAATAACAATAAAGCATAAACAGCAGGAAGCTGATCGGTACGACAGGCGTTATACCTTTAAATGAATATGAAAAAGCCTCGACAGGATGTCGGGGCTTTTTTTATTGAATGCTTGGAACACTCGGAATTTACCAATTAAAGGTTTATTTGAAATCCTAAATCAACATCACACGCAGCTTGCCCTCCACGTGTGCCCCAATTTTCTAAAGTACTTTCTGTTAAAATAATTTTGATCTGATCTGACGGAACAGAAAATTGATGAGTTGATTCAGCACTAAACGAACATCACGATCTGTTTTAGGACGTTGAAAGGCTTCTTTTAAAGCATTATGCACAGCATCTATTATCTTTTATTAAAAGCAAATTATTGTGCGGTTAATTGCAGTAATCTGGCATTTTTCCCATCTTCAAGCACCCAAATTGAACCATCCTCAACTTCGAGTAAACCACGTATCCGTTGCTGCATCTTTAAACGCTGTACTTCAATTACAGGCTTCATTTCGGTATCCACAATCACTATCGCTTTAGAAGATAAGCCACCAATCAGCGCTTTATTTTTCCACGCAGGAAATTGATTTCCTGTATAAAAAATTAAACTAGATGGAGAGATGACAGGTGTCCAACTGATTGCCGGTGCTTTAAATTCTGCACGAGTATCATGATCCGGTATCTCTGTACCATCGTAATGATCGCCATTCGAAACCACGGGATAACCATAATTTTCACCTTTGATAATAATATTGAGTTCATCGCCACCTTTAGGACCCATTTCAACGCTCCAAAGCTGACCTTGATGATCAAATGCCATACCCAATGGATTGCGATGTCCCAATGACCAGACTTGTTTGGCAATTTCACCTCTGTCTGTAAAGGGATTACCCGACGCAGCTGTACCATCATCATTTAAGCGTAAAATTTTACCTAAATTAGAATTCATATCCTGTGCAGGATCAAATTTCTGCCTTTCACCTGAACTAATCCATAGCTTTCCATCTGCACCAAATAAAATACGATGCGAATAATGTCCTTGCCCCTGTACTTTAGGCACTTGTGTCCAAATGGTCTTTAAATGTTTCATCTGTGGATTTTGAGCATCCGATAAATCTAACTCACCGCGTACAACCACAGCACCATAACCACCCTGTCCCGCTTCAGCATAGCTAATATAAAGCCAATGATTACGCTGAAACTGAGGATGCAATGCAATATCCCCCAAACCACCTTGTCCGCCATAGGCCACTTTAGGTAGTCCTTTAATTTCAACGTGTTGTTTTGTTTTTGGATTAAATAACTTTAATTTTCCTTTACGCTCAGTCACCAGTACATGACCGTCTTTTAAAGATACCATTGCCCAAGGCTCATTAAACTGTGCAATCGTTTTAACTTGATAAGTTTGGTTGATCCGACTTGCAGATGTTGTTTTGGCTGTTTCAGCCGCTGTTTTTTGCTCAAATTTAGAGGAATTAGTTTGTGCATTACACGCCATTAAAATCAAAGAACTTGTTAACGTCACCGTAGTAAGCAGACTCAGTCGTAATATTTTCATTATGATTTCCACTTTTATGCAAGTTTCTATCATTGTCATTCTAAATAATTTATTCAAAATCACTATTTTTTATTGTTAATTGCTACAGCCCAGTGATCCTAGACAACATAATCGACACAAATTATGTTGTAGGAAATAACGTACACAGGCTGCTGCTTTCTGCGTATATACCAATGAATAAAGTTTTATTATTCTTAATTCATTAGGAAACAGGATGTTTCCCAAACGAGAACAATAAGAATAAGTTTGAACATCAGGATGTGAGGTATGGCAGAAGTTATACCTAAGCAATGCATACAAAAAAGCCCTCTCATCATGATAGGGCTTTTTTACATTTAAGTGATTTAAGCTATTCCTTTTAGGCTCTTTAGATAACTCACTATTTCTTGATTTCCTGCCATTTCAGCAAGTTCTAAAGCTGTATAAGTACTGCGATGATTAATATCTGCACCTTTACTAATCAATAGTTTCACTACCTCTAAATGATCATTTTCAGCTGCTGCATGTAAGGCACTATAACCTTCTTCATCGGCAGAGTTGACGTCCAGACCTTCCTGTAGCGCCTGCTCGACCTGTTCGATGTCACCTAAAGATGCCCAGTACACCAGTTCAGGAAGATGCAGCTCGTCATCATCTTCAGGGATTGGAGAGAATGAATTAATTTCCATAGATTACATAGCCCTAATATTTACTCAGATTATAAAATCAAATTTTCTATTCAACTGTATCACTATCTATTTTTTTTGATACTAGCAAAGAGGCATACATTCTTTTTCTATGTTTAGGAAATTCTGCAAACTGTAACAACTGAGCAATAAAAAGCTCTTTTTTTCTTTTACTGATTTTATTTCTATTCAAAGAATTATCGAAAATAAATTCTAAAAGACTTATCGTCATAAAAATTGTATATTTCACAATATAAAAAGCCCCAAATAAACAAATACTAATAAAGCCTATAAACAGCAGAGACTTGAAAATATGAATTGACTGGAAAATAGCAAAGATATTCTCAATATTTATACCTGTTGAAATTAATAATGCTGTAAATAATGCGACTAGCCCCATGAACATTGCTAAGACACGATTCTTGGAATCAGTTGAGAAAATAAAGTTATAAATTTTCTCCCTCGTAAGATGTATCCCTTTATAGTTGGACTGAGTCAAATAATATTTTTCAATTTTTTCGATTAAATTTATATATTCGTGGTTAGGTATAGCTAATGCTTCACGAAGCCATCTTTTTTTAATTTGTTTTAAAGAAAGCTGATCATTTTTATATAATTTACGGAATTTTTCCTTAACAATTTCATTTCTTTGTTTTTCTATACCATGAAATAGATAGAAGGTGAAAACTTCTGCTAAAACCATAATCCATAAAATAATATTTTGAGTTTCTTTAGCTATAGACTTTATAAAATAGAAATAGCAGATTGAACTTGAAAAAAATATAAACATAGAAATGATCAAGAAAAGAAATATTGTGTTTTTAAATTTCCACACTGCTTGGTATGACTCAAATTCTTGATAATACTTTGTAATTAAACTATTCAATAAGATGCCTATAAATCATTATAATTATTATTGTTTTATCATAGCTCTAAAAATCAAAAAAGCCCCCTTACGGAGGCTTCTTTTAAATTCACGTTTTAAGCTTTAGAAACAGCTGGCTGACTTGCGCCAATCTTTTCAGACTCATCGTCATGCATAATTAATGCTACGGCAATTGCCGTAATCAGAACCGGTAAACCCACTGCCATAAAGTTAATGTAAGCAGGTAAATTCATGCCTAACAAACCACCAATTAAAATTGGTCCTACAATCGCACCCATACGGCCAATAGCAGATGACCAGCCAATACCGGTAGAACGTATCGCCAATGGATAAAACTGTGCAACATAGCTATACAGCAGCATCTGCGAACCAATAGAAGCTGCACCCGCCAAGAACACTAAAATGTATAGTAGGAACTGGTTCGACTGGAAGCCCATTAAGCTCATCACAACTGCGCCCATCATACCAAGGCACATCAACACAGGCTTTAAATGGAAACGATCCGCCAAGATACCTCCACCAACAATACCCACAACCGCCCCTACATTCATGACCATCATGAACATTAAGCTATTATCCATTGAGTAGCCCGCAGCCATCATTAGCTTCGGTAACCAGCTGCTCAAAGCATACATCGTCAGTAAGCATGTAAAAAATGCTAACCAGAACAAGAGTGTATTGGTTGCACGGCCACGACGAAATAAACTCACGACATTTGCAGACTCAGGTTCATCGACCTTCGGTAAAGTAAATGTTGTGTTCTGATTGACCGTTAGATTTGGCGCCAAACGACGAACAATGCTGCGGGCCTTTTCCTGTTTATTTTCTTTTACAATAAATGCTAAAGATTCAGGTAAAAACTTCCACACTAAAGGCAATAAAAAAAGAGGAATACCGGCAATAAAGAACATCACCTGCCAGCCAAATGTTGGGGTAAACCATGAACCCAATAATGCAGCCATTACACCACCCACCGCATAACCACTGAACATTGTGGTCACCAGCGTACTGCGCATCTTTTGGGGTGCATATTCAGAAGTTAATGCAACAAGATTCGGCATTACACCGCCAATACCTAAACCGGCTAAAAAGCGCAAAATACCGAATTCAGTCGGGTTAGATGCAAAACCACCAGCAAAGGTCAAACCGCTGAATAGCACAATACAAATCATGATGACCTTTTTACGGCCAATCTTGTCTGCTAAAGAGCCAAAGAACATTGCGCCAAACATCATGCCAGCCAATGCTGTACTCGCAAGCATTCCAGCTTGTACAGCGCTTAAGCCCCAATCTTGCATTAAAAGTGGCAACACCACACCATTAATCGCTAAATCATAGCCATCAAATAAAATAATCAATAAGCACCAAGCCACGACATTGAAGTGGAACGGGGTAAATTTTGCTTTATCGACTACAGAATTAATATCTAAATTTTCTGTTGTCATCGTTCTCATCTCCCATGAGTACTTGTTAAAAATTTCACATGAATTTTTAAGTAAAATTCAATTTTTGCGCAATATACGCAAGTCAAATTTTATGAACAATTAGACCTAGGGATAAAACAGCAACACTATATTAAAAAATTTGTAAATATATGATTTTTATGCTGTAGCTATATTTATTTCATGTATATTTTTAGACAGCAATCTTTCTACTTTTATCCACTTTTGCTAAACAGTCAGCAATTTATTTTAAGTTTTTTATATATTTACCCTCACTTCACCAAAAAGCATCTACTATTCGTTAAGAATCTTTCTCTCTAATTTTATGCTTATCCTTAAAAAAATAAAGGTAGCTGATTAAGATGATTTATCTCTGTTTTCAAATTATTGGCTTGATCTAAATCAGCTACTTTATTGAGTCGATATTTTCATTTTAAATAAGAAAAAGCCAAAATTCAGCGCTTATCCATTCAGCACGGTCGCCTATTTTGTTTCTATTTTATCTAAACTGTTGAAATCCGGCCTATTTTTAATTTTTATATTTTGCACGCATAAAAAAACACCCCAACGTTTGGTTGGGGTGTTTTTAGTAATAATGAGCTG